>TARA_R110002095_G_scaffold163200_1_pt1 | contig 121600 bp, 93 predicted proteins | sample TARA_R110002095 | Tara Oceans TARA_R110002095 (sample SAMEA4397255) | marine metagenome | biome: Polar Biome; feature: [SRF] surface water layer (ENVO:00010504); material: water (ENVO:00002006), including particulate matter (ENVO:01000060) such as... | depth 5 m | reverse complement strand
ACAGGCGAAGCCGCAAAGATTTGCAAAGTGAGTCAACAAACGATTATTCGCTGTTTTGATTCTGGCCAATTAAAGGGATTTCGTGTACCCGGCTCTCGCTTTCGTAGAATTCCACGTGACGTCTTATTCAAGTTTATGAAAGACAATGGAATTCCCACCGATGCACTGGAAAGTGGAAAACGCAAGGCTCTTATCGTGGATGACGATGAAGAACTTGTAGAATTGATTCGTGATGTTCTCGATGCAGACTCTCGATTTGAAGTCCGTGTTGCTAACAACGGATTTGATGCCGGGATGATGGTCAAAGAGTATCACCCCGATATTATTATTCTGGATGTAATGCTACCTGACATCAATGGGAAAGAAGTCTGCCAGCGAGTCCGTGGCGATTCTTCCATGGACGATGTGAAAATTATTTGCATCAGTGGTATGGTAGAATCAGACAAGATTGACGACTTAAAAGCGGCTGGTGCCAATGACTTCATGCAGAAACCGTTTGAAGTCGAGCAACTGGCAGATCGAGTCTGTACGCTTCTGAATCTGGAATCCGTTCACGCCACTGGCTGATTCCACAAAATGAACAGTCATCAGTTTCATGGCGGTCGGGTTTTTTCTCCGATCGTCGTGGGTGCTGTTTCAGGGAGTGTCAGATGTCGAGCGAAACCGGTGCCCTGAGTCTGGATTTACCGGATGCGTATTACAGGCGTCTGTTTGCGTTGATTCCTGCGCGTTCGCTGGAATCAATTCTCAATGCGCTGTCTGCTGTGTGGTGTGAAGCAACCGGCGCGGATGCTGCTTATATTGCAGTGTTTGATCGCCGGCCACAACAATTGACGGGCAGCATCTATCGGTCTTCGCGAAATGAAACGGAATGTTTCGTTTTGGATGCGATGCAACCAGCGCATGCTGGTTCGGAAAGCGAGCAGGCGATATCGGTCTTTGAACAGGGCCGATCTTTTTCGCTGATTTCCCCTGCGCCATTCGAATTCTATTCTATTCCCTCTGATCAGGCAGATATTGCCGGGGTGTTTCTGTTTTCTTCAAACGGACTCACAGAAAAACTGCCTCTCATTTCCCAGTTAGTGGAACTCAGCCAGCGCCTGTTGGCTCAAGTGCGGGAGTCGAAACAACCAAGTCTGTCGGATGTCGATACAAAGGAAGTCCCTGCTGGTGAATTGGGGCAGAAGCCTGCAGCAGAGCACCGCGTGTTCCCCAGTGTTGATAAGTTGGAAGCAATGGCGGAATTCTCAGCTGGTGCCGGGCATGAAATTAATAACCCCGTTGCTACGATTGTGGGACGCGTGCAGATGCTGTTAAAAGGGGAAACAGACCCGGACCGCAGACAATCTCTGACAACGATCGGCGGGCAGGCTTATCGCGTTCGGGATATGATTGGCGATGCGATGCTGTTTGGTAGACCACCTGTTCCGCATCCGAGTTTGCTCAATCTACAAAAAACAGTAGCGGAAGTTCTGGCGAGTTTGAATGAAACGATTTCCCCATCAGGAATTCAAATCTCGGTCGAGATTTCCGAATCGCATTCGATTTGGGCCGATGAAACGCAGTGGAAGGTCGTGTTAAGTAATCTGATTCTCAACAGCCTGAATGTGCTGGAGGTCGGCGGTCAGATCCGTATTGTCTCTGAAGAATCGATCACAGAATTGACCACAGGATCGAATCGGAGTCTACATCTCCGTGTGATTGATGATGGTCCCGGGTTAACAGACCAGGAACGGGAGCATTTATTCGATCCTTTCTTTTCTGCCAGGCAGGCGGGGCGGGGTTTAGGTTTTGGATTATCAAAGTGCTGGCGGATTGTTTCTCTTCACGGGGGATCGATCGAAGCAGAAATCAATCCTGATCGGGGTGTGACATTTCATCTGGTCTGGCCTGCGGAAATTCCTGCAGAGAGTGAAAACAAGTGATTTTTTGAAAATCATCGCTTGCGGATCGGGCGGGGATCGGTTTCAATATAACCAGCAGGACGTCTGGTAAGTTGATTTTGCACAAGCAGAATTAGCGTTGCCCCCTACTTTTCATTGATTAAGCAGCCTGAGGGACGATGGCGGCGATTCATTCCTTTCTGATAATTCTGACCAGCTTCTTAGGACAGACCGAGAAAATTTCGGATGTACCTCTTATAAAAGAGCCGGCTCGATATGCGATTGAAGCACCCGATGTGGTTGTGGTCGGGGTCCCTGTCAGCAAAGTTACGATTCGGGCACTCGATGTCAATGGCGCACTGGATACTGAATTCTCTGGTCATCCTCAACAGATTATTGGTCTCGATTTGTGGGTTGATGAAGTTGATACCGCCTTGCCCCCGTTCAAAGACGGCATCCTGGAGCTGAAAACAGACTTAGCCAAGAATCAAAAGGTCTTTGTGACTTCCGGTACGATTGTCGTGGATCCGGATATTCGTGGTGCGGGTTCACTGGAAGTGTATCGCATTTCCCGCTGGCTAAGTTTGCTGCCTCCCATTGTGGCCGTGATCCTGGCGATCTGGTTTCGAAATATCATACTGGCGCTCTTGGTCAGTATCTGGTGCGGGGCTGTGATTTTGGCCCACGGTAATCTGTTTCTGGGCTTTGTACATACCTTGGATACGTTTGTGATTCATGAGATTGTTGAGCCGGGCAGTCCCGACAATTCTCATATGATGATCATTTTATTTACGATGTTCCTCGGCGCGCTGGTCGGCGTGATGTCTGTCGGTGGGGGAACTGCGGCTTTAGTAAATCGGCTTTCGCAGTACGCGAAAAAACGCGAGCATAGTCAACTCATGACCTGGTTTATGGGGTTGGTCATATTTTTTGATGATTATGCGAATTCATTACTGGTCGGCAGTTCCATGCGTCCTTTAACAGATCGCATGAAAGTCTCCCGAGAGAAGCTTGCGTTTCTGGTCGATTCGACAGCTGCCCCCGTTTCGGGGATTGCGATTATTTCGACCTGGGTGGGAGTCGAAATAGGATACATTGCCGATTCCTATGCCAGCCTGGGAATGGCGGAAGATTATTACACCACGTTTTTATACAGTCTGCCTTACCGTTTTTATCCGCTGCAATTACTGGCGTTTGTCTGGTTGGTTGCTTATCTGGGACACGATTTTGGTCCGATGCTGAAGGCCGAGGTACGTGCGATTGCATTCAACCAGGTCATGCGGCCCGGGCGTTTCAATATTGTCGAGGCAGAGTCGAGTGCAGAAAAAGGGGACTTGGCCCATCGACAGTTATTACGAAATGCGCTGATTCCGTTATTTGTTTTACTGGGCCTGACAATGGTCGGTCTGTGGTGGACAGGCACGATTGAAATCGAGCGTCTGAATCTGGCGCGTTTGGAGCAAGGTAAATTATTACTGGAAAAGAATTTACGGACCATTTTAGAACATGCCTCTCCCAATCGCGTCTTATTGATTTCTTCTTTCCTGGCATCAATCGCTGCTGTTGCCAGTTGCAGTTTTTCCAAGTCGCTTTCACTTAATGAATGTGTCGAAGCCTGGTCGGTCGGTGCCAAAAGTATGTTTCTGGCAATTCTGATTCTGGTTCTGGCCTGGTCGGTTGCCACGGTTTGTGACGAGAGTCATCTGAATACCGCCGGAGTTCTTGTTGAAATGCTCTCGGGACATCTCTCTCCGAACTGGATGCCTACGATTACATTTTTGTTGGCGGCAGCAGTTAGTTTTGCCACAGGCAGTTCCTGGTCTACGATGGGGCTTTTGATGCCTTTATCGATTTCCGTTACCTATAGCTTGCTGGTTCCCTTGAACGAAGCCGGGCCCAATCATCATCTGATGCTGGGGACCATTGGTGGAGTTCTGGCGGGCGCCATTTTTGGAGATCATTGCTCACCGATTTCCGATACGACTGTTCTTTCATCGGCAGCGTCCGGGTCTGATCATTTAGATCACGTTCTCACACAAATGCCGTATGCAATGACCGTTGCTGTCGTATCTGTAGTGTTTGGCTATATTCCGGTCGGTTTCGGCATTCAACCTTATATTCTTTTACCGGTTGGTTTTCTTGTCTTATTTCTGATCCTGCAGTTCTATGGGCGTTCGGCCGAAGCGGAAGCAAAAGCGATTCTGGAGGCGGGTGTGACTGCTGAGGAATTTAATCGTTCTAAGGGTGGTGAGAGTGAGCGGGACGAAATAACCGATAAAGCTGATTCAAAATCTGAAGATCAGGAAGAGTCTACAGAAGAGCCCGTAGAAGAGGCCTGAATCTGTGTCGTCTTACTGATTTGTATGCTATAATTCCCCTATACTCCGTAAATTGGCAACTTGATTGTTTTAGTGTATAGGCGTCCCCCGAATGCATCCCCAGCAAAAACTCAGTGGAATTTTTACCCCGAATCTGGTCCCCTACGACTCCAAAGGCGAAATCAACGAGCCCGAATTACGGCGTTATATTGATTGGCTCATTGAAAAAGGGGTTCACGGGCTTTATCCCAATGGTTCCACCGGCGAGTTTACCCGATTCACTCCCGAAGAACGCCGCCGGATTGTCGCGATCATTGCAGACCAGACTAGAGGTCGCGTGCCGATTTTGGCAGGAGCGGCAGAAGCCAATGTACGCGAAACGATTAAAGCGTGTGAGTATTATCATGGTCTCGGAATTCGAGCCGTGGCGATTGTGGCTCCCTTTTATTACAAGCTGAGCCCGGCTTCGGTTTATGCCTATTTTAAGGAAATTGGCGATAATACTCCGATCGATGTGACCTTGTATAACATTCCGATGTTTGCCAGCCCGATTGATGTGCCTACGATCCAGCGTCTCTCCGAGGAGTGCGAAAAGATCGTGGCGATTAAAGATTCATCGGGAGATATTCCCAATATGATTCGCATGATTCAGGCTGTGCGTCCGAACCGTCCCGATTTTTCATTTCTGACGGGCTGGGATGCGGCTTTGATGCCTCTGTTATTAATCGGAGCCGATGGGGGAACCAATGCCAGTTCGGGAGTGGTTCCTGAACTGACACGCAAGCTTTACGATCTGACGATGTCGGCCCAACTGGATGAGGCCCGTCGTGTGCAATACGATTTATTGACCCTGTTTGACACGATGATTTATTCTGCCGAGTTCCCAGAAGGATTTCGGGCAGCAGTGGAACTACGTGGTTTTCAGATGGGGCAGGGCCGCCAACCAATTACTTCAGAGCAGCAGACCGATATTTCCACACTGAGCCGAACGCTGCAGTGCATGTTATCCGAACACGGTTTTACGAATGAGCCCATTGGTGGCTGCTCTACTGGAATCACGGAAGAGCTTGGCAACAACGATGTGTCACAAATTGTTCAACGCGTCGTTGCCGAACTCAACCGTCGGAAGTTGATTTAACCGATCATCAAGGCCTAAGCTTTGAGTTGACCGCGGTAGTAGTCTGCGCCTGTCGCCAGTGCGTCAGCCAGTTTTTCCGGGTCTTTGCCACCAGCTTCTGCCATATCAGGTCGTCCACCACCACCGCCGCCTACCACCTTGGCGGCGGCTTTCACGCAATCGCCGGCCTTGAGTCCCTGTTTTACCAGGTCTTGGTTGACGGCTGCCATCAGGGCAACTTTTCCGTCAATAACAGTACCCAGAATCAGAGCGACCTGCTTTCCTTTTTTACGCAGGAGATCCGCCAGTTCCCGCAGTTGATCGCGTGAGGCATCCTGTGCATGGTAAGACACGATTTTGACATCGTTTACAATTGGTGCGCGTTCCAGCAACTCATTTGCAGTTCCTGAGAGGGACTTGCTGGAATATTTCAAAAGTTGTTTTTTCGTGTCCCGCAATTCCTCTTGAAGATGTGCGATTCGCTGCGGTAGTTCCTCGGGGCGAGGCTCTTTGAGCTGTGCCGCAATTTCCTGGATCAGTTTCTCTGTGTTTCTGGTTTTCTCCAGGGCTTTGGCGCCAGTCAATGCATGAATCCGGCGAACCCCTTTGGCAACCGGTTCTTCATTGACGATTTTGCAGAGGCCGACCTGACCAGTATTAGACAAGTGAGTTCCCCCACACAATTCAATACTGAAATCTCCCATTTGGACCACGCGCACGTTATCGGGATATTTTTCACCAAATAACGCCATCGCTCCGAGATCACGGGCTTTCTGCAGCTTCATTAGATCTGTACTGACATTGGCACCCTCGGAAACGCGTTGATTGATGATGTCTTCGATCTGGCTGAGTTCATCGGGGGTCACCGCTTTGCTGTGCGAAAAGTCAAAGCGGAGTGTGTCTTCTTCCACTTTGGAGCCACGCTGCATGGCGTTGTCACCCAGGACTGTTCGCAGGGCATGATGCAGCAAGTGTGTTGCTGAGTGGGCACGCTGGATGCCTGCACGCCGCGTTTCAACCACGGTTGTTTTCAGCGTTTGTCCCAGCTTAAGCTGACCTTCTAACAGATGACCGAGATGCAGAGTCAGTCCCCCATTTTTCTGGGTATTCATGACTTCGAATTTCACTCCGTCTGCTTCCATGAAACCTGTGTCACCCACCTGGCCGCCGGCTTCTGCATAGAAGGGGGTCTGGTCGATGACGACGGCAACGGGATGTGCGTGCCCTTTTTCTACGACCGAATCGACTAGCCGATCTTCTGCGATAATCCCGACGATTTTCCCTTCAGCTTCTGTGGTTTCATAACCTTTGAAATCAGTATCACTGGTTGTTTTATGTAGCGCTGTGAGCGGGCCTTCCGACATGACCGAGTTCGCGAAGGCGCCTCTGCCGCTATCTTTCTGATGTCGGTCCATCAAGGTATTAAATTCATTCCGATTCACGGCAATATTATTTTTGGCGGCCAGTGCTTCGGTCAGTTCGATTAAAAATCCATCTGTCTGGTGCAGATCAAAGGCATCTTCACCAGAGATTTGCGACTTCCCTTCCTGTTCTGCTTTCTTCAGAAAGCCAGCGAAACGTGTGAGTCCTTTTTCAATGACGTCGAGAAACTGTTCTTCTTCGTTTTTGATTGTGCTCTGCACATTTTCAACCGTTTTGGCGATGTCCGGATAGGGCGTTTTCATAATCTCAACGACCGCGGGGACAAGCTGATACAGGAAGGGTTCATTTTTACCAAGCAGGTAACCTTCGAGCAGCGCGCGCCTGAGTAATTGCCGTACCACGTAACTCTCTTTGAGACTGCCGGGATTGACTCCTTCATGAATGCTGAAGGTGACAGCGCGGACGTGGTCAGAAATACGCCGGATGGGGCGCCCGTCAGGAGCTTCATACTTATAGGCGGTGCCGATTGTATCAGCGGTCGCCAGGCAGAGTTGTTTGAGTGTATCGATCTCAAAGTTACTGGGGACACCCTGCAGAACCGATGCGGTTCGTTCGAGTCCCATGCCGGTATCGATGTTTTGCTTCGGGAGTGGTTTCAAATTATCAGGGGGATCTCCGACACGATTGAATTGCGTGAAGACCAGATTCCAGATTTCGACGTTGTCTTTTCCACCATTGGGGTGATAGAAAATTTCACTGCACGGGCCACATACGCCATCGGGACCTAATGAAGGCGCCCCGGCGGGCCAGAAGTTTTCGTGTTCATTTTCGCGACTGATACGATTGGCGGGAAGTTTGATTTCGTCGTGCCAGATATTGTAGGCTTCGTCATCTTCCTTGTAGACGGTGACGGACAGCAGTTTAGGGTCGAGCCCCAGCCATTTTTTATCCGTCAGATATTCCCAAGCCCAGTGGATGGCTTCACGTTTGAAATAATCTCCGAACGAGAAGTTACCCAGCATTTCAAAAAACGTGTGATGATAGGCGGTGACTCCCACGTTTTGAATGTCACCCGTGCGGAGGCACATCTGGCAGGTTGTGGCGCGCGTGAATTCGAGTTTACCAACCCCCAGGAACTGATCTTTAAACTGGTTCATCCCTGCTGGTGTAAATAACACGGTAGGATCATCGCGTGGGACCAGGACATCGGATGGTCTTCTGACACAACCTTTTTCTTCAAAGAAGGAAAGATAACTCTCGCGAAGTTCGTCTGTTTTCATTGTTTTTTGATTGCTTCTTGGGGAGACAGGATCACCTTTCGGCCATCCAAAAGTTGTAATGTTACTGGTGAATTGTTTGCTTTTTGTGTTTCCTGGTAAAACGAATCAGGCATCCTGACCGCTTGATTATTAATCTGGCTGATGAAGTTTCCTTCTTTGAGGCCAGCCTGTTGTGCGGGGCTTTCCGGAGCGACATGCGTCACGACGACCGCAGGCGGATAACTAAACGGACTGAAGGTATATTTCTTGCGCGCGGTTGGAAAATCAACTCTAAGTCCGCGCCAGAGGGGATGGTGAAATTGGGTTTGTACAACCCCCTCATCGTCTGCCACTGGCCATTTTCCTAGTTTCACGGTCAGAGTCAACTCACGCGGTTTTTTTCCTCTCAAGATTTGAAGCTTTACTTCCTTTCCTGCGCCTGCTTTACCCACTTCACGCATTAAATCGAGTTCACGGGTCAGTTTTTGCCCCTCAATGGAGAGAATCAGGTCACCGGGCAGCATGCCGGCGATTTGGGCGGGGGAGTACTGCTTGACACTCTCGGCTTTCACATAATAGGGGTCTGGCAGTACAGAATTCCTTACGAAGAGATGTCTTGCCTGATCTCGTTCAATGGTCAGGGGGTGGATGCCCAGAAAACCATATTCGGGCTCCATTCCGGCAGCAAGACTGTTGATGATCCGCAGGGTGGCTTGGTCAATCGGAATGGCGTAGCCGGTCGACTTTTCATAACCTTCCAATGCGGCGAGGGATGTTGTCACGCCGATTAAATTTCCGTCAAGGTCCAGTAAGGCGCCGCCACTGGTTCCGAGGTCGAGGTGTGTGTCGACCTGTAACAATGTTCCAAAATGGTGCAGAGTTTCTTCTTTATCCAGTTCCTGATTTAAAAAATGTTTGAAGACAGGCACCGGGTAACGATGAAAATTGCTTACGATTCCCCAGCTCGCGCTGGGTGAGCCATCGCGGGCGATCGCGTACGGATTTCCTAGCGCAATCACAAACTGGCCTTTGCGAATCGATTCGGTGTTTCCGTACTTGATGGGGGTGAGTGTGCGGAGACGCTCATTGGGAAGCCCTTTTACGGGCGTGAGGACTGCTAGATCACTGCGAGGGTCAGCGGCGATCAGTTCCGCATAAAACCCCTGTCGGTTGGCGGAGTGCACATAGAGTCGATTTTCCGAAATGGCTTTCCGGCCTGCAACCGGTCCTCCCTCTGTGAGATGATAGTTTGTCAGTATCAAAACACGGTTTTGTTTTGTGGGATCAGGAATCAAAATTCCGGCGCCAAATTCATTAGGGATAAAATTCAGGCTTTTGGGATCTTGTGATAAATTTAACCCCTGATTCGGATCGAGACCGAAGGGAGCAGGAACCCGCGATCGAATCTCTTGTCGTTTCGTTTTGATCTTTGAAATGGCGACGACAGACTTTTCGGACTTTTCAATCGCTTGAACTAGCTGCTGTTGAACAGCAAAGGCAATGGCACGTGCATCCAGATTTTGTGCATACAGGGACTGACTTTGAGAGAGTAGCAGTAGCCCCATCAGAAATACAATGACTGGCAATAGACGACTGCGAGCAAATTGTGCTGGTTGAGCATTAAGCATGCATTGACCTGGATTGAATCAAAGGGAAATGTTCTGCGATACAGGTGAACTTGTTTCCATTCAGCCTGACGTTGCTAACTCCTGATTTTACTCTGTTTTCGGGCATAACCCAATGCAAAACGACCTCGAATACCATTGCTGGTATCAAGGTCGTTTGTGCGATTCTTAATCATCGATTCCGTTTACAGAACGTGTTTGAAATCAGGCTTCGACTGCTTCCGGCTTTTCCGGCTTGGATGAAGGAGCGAGCCCACGGGCTTCCAGCACTTTCTGCTTGATTTCCTGGCAGATATCGGGGTTCTCTTCCAGTACTGTTTTGGAACGGTCGCGACCTTGTCCGAGACGTGTTTCTCCGTAACTGAACCAGCTTCCGGCCTTTTTAACAACTTTATTTTCGACGGCCAGATCCAGGAGGTCCAGTTCAAAATTGATTCCGCCCGTCGTCAGCATGTCAAATTCGGCGATCCGGAAAGGAGGCGCGATTTTGTTTTTGACAATCTTGGCTTTCATGCGAATACCGGTGACGGTATCTCCGTCTTTCAGAGTCGCGATCCGGCGGACATCCACACGAACCGAACTGTAAAATTTCAGAGCACGACCGCCGGGTGTTGTTTCGGGGCTCCCGAACATCACGCCAATTTTCTCACGAATCTGGTTGATGAAAATCACGGTTGTTTTGGATTTGGAAATGGCGCCGGTTAATTTCCGCATGGCCTGACTCATCATCCGGGCTTGCAGGCCGACATGGGTATCGCCGATTTCACCATCCAGTTCAGCTTTGGGAACCAGAGCTGCGACCGAGTCGACAACGATGACGTCAACAGAGTTTGATTTGATCAGCATTTCCGCAATTTGGAGCCCTTCTTCCCCATAGCTGGGTTGGCTGACTAGCATTTCGGAAAGGTTGACTCCGAGTTTTTTGGCCCAGATCGGATCCAGGGCATGCTCGGCATCGATAAAGGCGGCGATGCCTCCTTCTTTTTGGGCATTGGCAATCACATGTAATGCAAGGGTTGTTTTTCCACTCGATTCTGGGCCATACAGTTCGATGACCCGTCCGCGGGGAAAGCCTGTGCCACCAAGGGCCAAGTCGAGTGAGAGTGCGCCGCTGGCGATCGAGGGAACGACTTGGGCATTCTCGCCCGTCAGTTTCATGATCGCGCCTTTGCCAAACGCCTGCTCAATTTGTCCGAGCGCGTTATCAAGCATCCCCTCAGAACCGTTATTGTTAGTGGGAGGGGGAGTTGCGGCTCGTTTTGATCGTGCTTTTGCAGCCATTAAGGTCTTCCTTCAATAATATGGCATTTGCCCCGCAAATGAGTTCGAGTTCGTCAGGCGAAGCAAGTGCCCAATTTATCGAGAATTGCGGGGACGCTATTATTGAACGCCGTCTCGACCCATGGATTCTAAAAAGAAGTGACTAATGTGAACTAAAAGATACTAGTTAATTTTTCTCCTGTCACAATAGCAAACATGAGACAATTATATCTGTCGGCAATTATTTCAGAATTCAGCCAGTCTGAAAAGGAATAAATGGAGGGAAAGCTTCGAAAATTCACAATAAGCTCAGACTGAATCGGACTGTGTTTCCTGTTCGATCAACATACCCAGATAAGATGCGCGGATGGGGTGAGTCAGTCCCAGAGAGGCAGCCAGTTGGATGATGGCAGCATCTGCTTCCTGAAGTTCTGATTCTTCTGCCAGCAGTTCAATTTCGACAAAGATGCCCAGTCCTTCGACTTCATCAACGGTGATTTCAAAAGAATGTTGATGATGTAGATAGTTGAAGGGGATACGCAGTTTTCTGACGACTCTTAAAGGGCAAAATCCCAGAAGTTCGAGCATTTCTGATAGTTGTTCAAAAGCAAGCTGACCAGATTCAAACGCCAGTTCAATTTCTTTGCGCACTTTGCTGACAGTCGCCCGTTTCGGACCTTTATAGGTGATCCGGTTGTCAAATCCATTGCGGCGAATACGAATCGCTTCGTCGGTCTCGGCAAAATTCCGAACGGGGTGAGTGAAGTAGAGATCCTCTTGTTCCAGATTCGTGCCTCGTGTCGCGCCGAGATGCTCCAGTTGATCGAACAGAGCGTCTTTGTCAGCGAGTAAAAATTTCTGTTCTACTTCCAGCATTTGAAGACTCTATGGTTGAGGTGCGATTGTTCAAGATGATTAAGCGAAGAGTTTAGTCGCTCCAGGGATGTTTGATCTTTTCCCAGTAGGAGTCGAATTCAAACTTGGGACTGTTGTCGAGATCGTGGCACTTGTAGCAGGTGTTTTTTTTGGCTTCGGCGAGCGTGACCCGCATGGTTTTTTTGGCTTCTTCGAGTTTGTCCATATCGACGAGTTCGATGTGTCCGCTGCCCGGGCCGTGACAGTTTTCACACTGCTGACCTAACAGGTGTGGCGATTCCTGCTTGTTCACAAAACCACTTTTGTAACGAATTACATCCTGAGGATGCCAGCCGGTCACATGGCAGGAGAGACATTCGGGATCATAGATGCGTGAAATAATTTTCTCACCTCGTTCAATCTGATCTTTGCGGCCGTTAATCAGGCTTTCGTAGGCATTGGCATGCGCCGTGGTGAGCCATTTTTCATAGGCTTTTGTATGGCACTCGCCGCATTTCTCTGCTCCGACGAATGTTGCACCACGCGGATGGTCAATGGGAAGTTCTTTTGCCGCCAGATCTTCCTGTTTCAGACGGTCCTGATAGAACTGCATGTGATCGGCCATGCGGGGTGTGTCTTTGAAGCGTTGTTTATCGAGTTCGATGACCGTGAATCGGAACCGTTTTGAAGGATCGTCTTTGCTTGCCTGTTTTGGATAGAAGCCAACGACGCCGGCACTTTTCCCTTTGTGGCCGACATCAACTATCATCGTTTTGCCGAGGAATTTCGGCTCGCCGAGTGGGTCTTCCACGCCGCCTGCCGTTAACAGAATATCAAAGACGGGGAATTTCTCAGCCAGTGCTTTCGATTCATCCTTGTTGGACTGGGAAAGCAGAATCATCAGATCCGGCTTAGCTGCTTCCATCTTTTTGATCAGTTCAGGCAAGACTTTGGCCGGTTCCTGCCAGGTGATGTCCGGCACTTTTTCCATGTGACTTTTGCCGATGATGGAAGTGACTGCCATTTTGACGCCACCGACGTCAATGATTTTGAAGTGGCTTTTGCCCAGATCGGGAGTGTCCAGAACCAGGATATTTGCGGCTAGGAATGTGGGGGTTGTGTTAGGGGAAGTGGGTTCGGGATTATGCAGTTGTAGAAAAATATCGGCACCAAAGCGGAGCTCTTCCGGTCCGAGGCCGACCCCGGCGTACTTCATATCTTTCATCGAAGCCAGAATGGTTTCATATTTGATCTGGCTCTGTCGACGATTCCGTTTGACGAGGCCTCCCAGATCAAAGGCAGTGACAGGCCATTTGCGCTCTTCGATTTGCTTGAAGAGATTGGCCAGCAGGGAGACGCCCCCTGTCTGGTTCTGAGTACACCCACAGGGTTCCAGATAGCCATGACGTTCCCCCGTTAAAACGATCGCCAGCGCAGGTGCTGGCCAGTCCTTAAACAATGGCTTCGGGGGTCTTTTGGAAGCCGCCGTTGTTTTCGTATGTGAAGCGGCTTGGTTTTTCTTAGCGGTGTTTTTGTTCGTATTTGTGACGGCTGGTTTTTTCGGTGTCGCGTCGGCCGGTGTCGCATCGGAATGCTGTTTTTCAGCATGTGAGCTTTCTGGACTCTGTTGCTTAGACTGTGTTTCAGAAACGGTTGAATCTGAAGTAGTTGTAGCTGGCTTCGGTGATTTGTTTTCGCAGCCAGCGAGTAGTAGCACGCAGAGCAGGGCAAGCAGACAATGTTGGTCTGAGATTCGTTTCGATAGCATTCAATGCGACCTTCCATGGGAATGAATGAGGAGAATAAACAAAGTAGGGGGTTCCTCGCTGTTTATCTTAGCTCATAACATGTTGTTGCGTCAAAGTGGATCTGACGGTGGCCCTGAAAAGTGGAATATAAAACAGAGAAAAATGAACAGAGGAGAATGAGTATGGAGGCAGAGCCAAGCCAGACTCAGTGATTATAAGGATACAAACTGGACCCGGAACTCAATTTCTTTGGCGTTCGGATGATTTGTTTGCAATTTGACTTTCGCCAGATTATTTCGTCCAAAGGATACGGCAGGTAGACCAGCGGGGACGGCAAATTTCAATACGTAGCGTTGTTTGGTCTTCGATTGGAAGCTGTCATCTTTTTTGAGTTCGAATTTCAGAAAATCAGGTGAAATTTCCTGGTTGAGAATTTCCAGGGGTTGATCGATGCCTTCCACAAACATGGATAGCATGACCTCTTTTCCCTCTTTGGCAGAAAAATCTCCCAGGATCAATACCATGGATTGCGGGTTCCAGTGAACGCCAAATGTCGGGACAATTCGAATGGGACCTGTATGATTTCCCGATACTTGAATCACGAACGTTCGATTACCGGGCTGTGGTTCATGCTTGTGGTCGTGTCCTTCAGGGTGTTTGTGTTCCGCTTCAGGTTTAGCCGGTTTCAGATCATTGGGAATATCCGTTTTAACAGTCAGGCGTTTGGTGAATCCTCCCAGAGGAAATTTCGCGGGATCAGCTGTGACGTCAATCGAATACCCGGACTTGGCATCGACTTCTTTCAGTTCCTCAGGTGTGAGCGGTTTGAAGGAAGTCTTCAAACCAGTGCTGTCGGACTCGATTTCTGTTATTTTGAACTCGTCCATAAACTTGGTGTGAATTGATCCTGAATACGAAACGGGGTCACTGTTCGACATGGTGGGAAGAGCCCAATGGGCGCTGCCTCGCATATCTCCGCTAAAGGCAATCAGGCTATTGGCGGTGCCTTCGATCTGGAGTTTGAATTCCTGGTTTTTCGGATCGTTTGTAAAGATGGTTGCCGTCTGTCCGAAATGTTCCTGCGGACTTTTGGGAGTCCAGGTTAGTTCGATTTCAATGGATTTGCCAGGGGCGACTGAATTGTCATTCATTTCGCTGAGCGTGCATTTACAGGTGGTGCTCCCTTTCTTCACTTCCAGCGGAACTTCACCCTCATTTTTTAAGATAAACTTATGCGACAGAGATTGTCCGACGGCCATCTCACCGAAATTATAGAGTGGCTGTTCGACGACGGCTTTGGGGTAGGGGCCCTTTTCTGCGATCTTAGGGAGATCGGCACTAGGGTCTCCTGCAGGTCTGGCAGGTTTTGTTGACTCGAGATCGCTATTACCCCGTCCTAGCCAGACAGTACCGACAAGTGCGACGATGAGAACAACGATTGTTGTGAGAATGGTACGAAGATTCATAATTTCACCAGCAAAGAAGTCGTTAAAGCGGATACAAGAAAAAAGAAAAAATTCGGTGTTGGAGCTGAGGTACTACTTTTGGTACCTGTCTTTTATTATGAGGCGCAGACCGCCTGAGTTCAATTCTGATTCGTTCGTCTTACGTTAATTATTACTTTCAGCCGATTTAGTGTCTTTTCCGTCAAATATTTGTCGACATGCTGAGCCCGGCGATTGGCTTCATCCAACTCGATTGCCCGCTGTGCCTGTTCCTGACTGTTTCTGGTTTGGTCGGCAGCAGACAGGGCATCCGCAAAAGCAGCCCGATAAAGGGCATTATTGGGGTAACCGCTGACAGCCTGTTTCAGATATTCGATGGCGTTATTTAGATCCTCTTGTTTCTGTGATGTTTGATACTGCTGATAAAAGCGTTGTCCTAACTGAAAATAGTTAAGCGGGTTCACTGGATCTCGCTGAATGGCCGCCTGTTTCAGTTTGACCCCTTGTTCAAACGCATCCCGGTCATCCACTCCTTGACGAAACTGTAGTTCAGCCAATGCCTGCCAAGGGGCTGGAGACAGGGGATCTGCCTGGCTGGCTTGATTTAAGTATCGTTGTGCTATTCGAGCGGACTGTCCGCGCAAGAGTACTTGCTCTCCTTCTCTTACGAGATTTTTTCTCTCGATTGTTGGCGCAAATGATGACCTGATAAAGAAAACTGTCAACAGGAGGCAAATAATGACTCCCGCAGTTTTCAAATGTATAGGGTTTAAGGGCCGTGTTGAAGTTGAAGTGCTTTCGGCTGTGGTGTTTGCGTCGATGTCCGTCTGTAACAGGCTTACAGGGAATGCCAACGCCAGGAGCAGCAGCCAGGTTTGTGTTACCGCCGGCATGGCAATTCCACCGGCGCCCAACAGATGAATGCAAAGTGCAACAAAGGCAGCTGCTAAGGCCAGAGGCACGAATGAGAAATTCGAATTCACTCGGTCTGTCTCATTCAAGGCTTGCCAGCCGATGTTGAGCACAAAATAAATTGCCAGCCAGCCCAGGCAGAACAGCCAGAGCAGGACTTGATCAATGGATTGCAGAAATAATTGCTCACCCCACAACAGAGGAAATGAGAGTGCAAAGCCGAGTAATAGCAGAATCTGATCCCGTGAGATTGGATGGCTGGATTCAATGTTTTCTAATTCAGAATTCTCAGAGACCGTTATGGGCTTGATCAGCCAGCGATAACCTGCCAGTCCGAGAATGACCAGTAGCCCTGCGAATGCGATGATGCCGGCATTCGCCCAGACATCGAGAAACAGGTTATGGGGATCAGAAATTTCTTCGCTGGAGCCGGGCAATTTGTACTTGAGATAATGATTGCGGAAATTTCCCGGACCAGTGCCCCACAGAGGGTTTTCTTGAATGATATCCCAGGTACCAGTCCAATATTCCAGGCGATACTGGAGTGATTTGGGAGCTTCGGTCAAAACGGCCCGGTCTAAGCCACCACTAAATGTTGCCAGCAGAAACAATCCCAGGACGACAATCACGCCGGGGATGCCCCATTTGAGGGCCTGTTTTTTCCAGAGTGGTCGTGGTTCGCTTGTGTTTTGTCGTTTTTGAATCAGTTTTAAGAGTGCCAGACTGACCAGGCCTCCCATCACGCCGACCCAGGCGGTGCGGCTTTTGGTCAGGACTAAGCAGTAGCCAATCAGAATCGTGGGAAGCACCAGGATCCAGGATTTAAACCGATCTGGTTTCGAAGTGGCGTTTACTGTTTTGGAAAATAAAATATGAATCGTTTGAGCAAACGTAATCAGGAAGCCAACTGCCAGCAATCCGGCGAATGTATTCGCGAGCGCAAACATTCCCAGGGGTTCAGAACTGCTGAGCAGCCGTTGTTCAAACAATTGCCGTCCACTGCCTGTCACAGAATCGGCAGGAACGCCCATGGCGAACAGTTGTTGTTGGAACCGGGCACGTTCTGAGGGAGAAGCAGCCACATCATATTGCTGACGCACTGCCAGGTATTCTTCTGCCAGTTGATCATACATCCAATGGTGTTGCCAGATTCCGTAGAGGGAGAGCAGCACTATTGTGGTTAAGAATCCCTGCAATAATGTGCCGCGAAGCGATGTCGTTGCAATCAGCCGTCGAGTCAGAGAAAAGGTCAGCCCTAAGCCGATCCATTCCCACATCATGTTCAACGCGGCTCGTTGCTGACCTTCTGCAGTATAGATCATGACCAGTGTCGAGATCACTTGTCCCGAAACCAGCAGCCAGACTCCAAGGTCATATCGGTCTAACTGAAAGCTGCGGGCACGCTCAGTGAGTAGAGTGCCACAAAACAGAATCGCCACGATGAACCACCCGAATGTAATGGGCAGAGTCTCTCCCTGGGGCGCCGATTCGGCGGGGAGTAAATAGCGGGCCGTGATCAGAGAGCCAATCAGAAACAGCTGAATTCCGTTGAGTAGCCCGGGTAGTCGAGGGAGTGGGGGCGCAGACGGCGTGGGTTTTGTTTGAGGCGACTGCGATCGGTTTTGTTTTCGGTGTTTACTCATTCCCGATTTTTCCGACCTACGTTCTCCAAGATCGTCACGATGCACAGTACGCACAAAATCATTAGAATAACGAGTAGAGCAGCATTCCAAGACGTGACTTCATATAAAATCAGTCCCCCAACACCGGTCGTCAATGTCGCCAGATGGATGGTCAGGACGGTATCGCGTTTACTGAGTCCCAATTCGACTAACCGGTGTGAAAAATGGCTTTTGTCTGCATGAAACGGGCTGCGTCCTTCTTTCAGGCGAATAATCATGACCGTACAGAAATCATACAGAGGGATTGCCAGAATGCAAAGCGGTGCCAGAATGACATGACGACTGGCGACTGACTCTCCCGTCGGAGCGTCTCCGGGGTAAAATGTGCCTAGAATAGTCATGGTTGAGAGAATCAAGCCGATGAAGTAACTGCCGGAATCTCCCATGAAAATTTTTGCCGGAGGCCAGTTGTGACATAAAAAACCGGCAATCGAACCGGCAAGCACCAGCAACACACCCGCCACGAGCCACCGTGGTTCACCCGTGAATCTCAGCATGATCAACGCGAATAAAACCGCCGCGATCAATCCGATGCCTGACGTGAGTCCGTCCATGTTATCCAGGAAGTTCAATGAATTGACCAGTACGATGATCCAGGCCACCGTCAGTACGATGCCGACCCAGGGTTGCTGGATAAAGAGTGTGCCTCGCACGCCGGCCAGAACCAGTCCTACTGCAACCAGTAGTTGAATGGCCAGACGGGGTTTCCAGGAAATATTGTGTTTGTCGTCCAGCAGACCCATGACGGCCAGAACGGTACCACCTGCGAGCACGGTCCATAATTGACCGGAGCGATAAAGGACTCCTTCCAAATGCGGGACCAGTTCTTGAGGGATCCAGGTGGTGCTGAGGCCTGTTTTCAGAATCAGCAGAACGGTCAACTGGGCAACGGCAATGGGGATAATCACTCCCAGCCAGATGCCAACGCCGCCTCCCAGGGGAGTCGGAGTGGTATGCACTTTTCTATGCGCGGGCTGATCGATGAGCCCCCATTTGGGTGCCAGTTTGCGCATTGCCGCTGTGGACAGGAACGAAATCAGAAACGCAGGGACCAGGCAAGCAATTACAAAGAATAACATTACAGCTGACATTCAGGATAAGAAATAGAGAGTCTTGCGATATATGCCTTAGTTTGGCTGAAGAATGGATTTAGTGGTAGCGAAAAATGCAATTCTCGTCAGTTTTCGATTGATATATCTGGTGTATGACTTAAAGTTGATTCTATCTGTATAACCTGTGAAATCGCTAAGCATTATGGAGCTATCAAACTGCGTCAATGAACAAATTATTTGAGGAAGAGATTCGATTTAATCTGGCCAGCCGACCCAACTGGGAACAGGGGGCAAGGCATCGTGAAAAAGTGACGGGATATCTGACTGGTCTGGCGGCAGACCGTAATGGGCGACTCTGTGTGCTGGGAGCGGGGAACAGCAATGATCTTGATCTGAAGCAGCTGTTGCAGGTGTATAGTGAGATTCATCTGGTCGACTTGGATGAGAGTGCTTTAGAGTACGGCGTTGAATCGCAGGCAGTGTCAGATGATCCGCGTGTCTTTCGATATGTGCGGGATATCACCGGGGTCGGTCAGGAACTGGCTGCCTGCGAAGCGGCGGGCGTTCAGCCAGAGACCGATTTGAGTGAGATCATTCAGCGGTTCTCTCAACCTGCTGCGTTGGATTTGCCTGATCCGTTTGATGTGGTCTGTTCGACGTGTGTGCTGAGCCAGTTGATTCTTCAGACCGTGAATGCGGTTGGAGATACTCATCCCCAGTTTGAAGAACTGATGGTTGCGATTCGCTCTCAGCATTTTCAAACCATCGTGGAGTTCATCAACGATGGTGGGGCTGGTTTCGTCGTGAGTGATTTTGTTTCTTCCGAATCTGCCACCGACATGAAGGAAGTGCCCGATTTTCAATTCACCCAATATCTCTCCCAGTTACTCTCGTCGCGCAACTTCTTTCATGGCGTGCATCCGGGCATCTTGTTTTCCCAACTGAAAGGGAATACCCCGCTGGCTGCTCTGGTCCAGAATGTCAAAATGCTACCGCCGTGGCGCTGGGATCTCGGATCACGACAATATGCGGTTGCCGCGATCCAATTTCATCGCCTGCCTCGACACTGATTTCAAGCTAAAGGGGCCGCCGGGTTTAGTTTTTCCTGGCTGGTTTCTTTTTCTGTCCCGCGCCACTGTTGCGGGGCTTGAGACGGAGTGAGGGGGGATCTTTCTCTACCGAGCCCGTGTCATCAGGGACCTGATATTGTGTTTGCAGGCGTTTTAATTCTGCTTTCAGATCAGTGACCACCTGAGCGTATTCCGGATCTGCATAGACGTTTTTCATCTCGCGCGGATCTTTTTTCAGATCGTAGAGTTCCCATTCGCCGAGATTATAGAAGTCGATCAGCTTATAGCGATTTGTGCGGACTCCATTGTGACGACGTACCATGTGAGCTGACCGGCGTTGGTTGTAAAATTCATAATAATGATAGTAAAGACTGTCGCGCCATTTTTCGGCTGTCCCTTTGAAGAGGGGAACCAGACTGACTCCCTGCATGTCATCGGGAATGGGGGCACCGGCCAGATCGAGAAAGGTTTCCGCGAAATCGAGATTGGAGACCAGTTCGTTATTCACGCTGCCTGGTTTGATGACGCCCGGCCAACGCACCAGAAACGGCATTCGATAGGATTCTTCGTACATGAAACGTTTGTCAAACCAGCCATGATCTCCGAGGTAAAAGCCCTGGTCTGATGAATAAATCACAATGGTGTTTTTCGCAAGGCCCGATTCTTCCAGGTAGTCGAGCATCCGTCCGACGTTGTCATCGACCGAAGCGACACATCGCAAATAGTCTTTCATGTAACGCTGATATTTCCAGCGGACCAGATCTTTCCCGGTGAGATTGGCTTTACGGAATGCTGCGTTTTTCGGGTCGTAAGCGGCATTCCAGACCTTTAACTGTTCGGGAGTCAGGTTTTTTGGCGGCGTTAATTTCAGGTCGAAGGCAGTCATGGTTTTCGCGATTGTCATGTCCTGCTGCTTAGCAGCTGTCCCGCGCCCTTCATAGTTGTCAAACAGGTTATCGGGTTCGGGGATGGTCACGTCATCGTACATGTGTAAGTATTTGGGACCGGGTTGCCAGTTGCGATGCGGCGCCTTGTGCTGGAACATCAGCATAAATGGCTTATTCGGATCGCGGCTGTTTTTGAGGTAGTCAAGGGCCAGATCCGTAATGATGTCGGTCGTATAGCCGACATGCTTGATTCGCTCGCCATTACGGATCATGGGGGGATTATAATAGGGGCCTTGACCAATCAGAATTTCCGAGTAATCAAATCCCGTGGGTTGCGTTGCAAGATGCCATTTCCCGACGATGGCGGTCTGGTAATTGTTTTTTCTGAGGATCTTGGGAAAGGTCTGCTGGGTGCCGTCAAACTTGTTGCCGTTCTGTTTGAAGCCGTTCAGATGGCTGTGCTTGCCAGTCAAAATTACGGCGCGGCTGGGGCCACAAATACTGTTCGTACAGAAGCAGTTATTAAACAGCATTCCTTCACGGGCAATCCGATCGAGATTCGGGGTCTGATTAACTTTGGAACCGTAACAGCTCATCGCGTGTGACGCGTGGTCATCGGTAAAAATGAAAAGGATGTTCGGTTGTTGCTGTTCTGCGGCATGAGCCTTTGAAAGCCCCACGTCCATTACTGTGAGAGAACAATAGAAGACCAGACTCAGAATGAGTGAAGGGGAAAATCGGGGTGATGGCTTCAAACGCGGCAACATAGGCTTCATCCTCAGTCTCAGGGCATTGATGGCTGGTATCAAGCAGGAAAATTATGATTGAATTTGACTTCTATCATGCAGGTTTCAAGGGGGAAGTGCAAGTTTTGTGATTCATTGGGAAGATGATTGCATGAAGAGACATCAAAAAAGGGTGATGTAGAAATTACAGACGTCTGGGGAGTAGAAAGTGCATTCTTCCCTGATCCTTGCGATACGAGGAAATATTCTTGTTGCTGGAAGGCGTTTGTGGGAAGCAAGATAGGCGAATTTGTTCCTGATGGACTTCGGTTTGGTACGAGTGTTGCTTTTGAGAACCAGTATGAGTGTTTGTGTCTCAGAGGATTGAGACCAGTTATGGAAACAGAAATGCAGCCGGGCAATGGATTGCTTGCCCCACCGGTAAAAAAAGGAATTGAACATGTTAGAAAATGTTTCTTCGAAAATCATACACAAGATTATGGCCGCTGAAGGATATCTGGAACTGGGCATGCCCATCCAGGCACTGGATACACTTCATTCACTGGAAGATGCTGGGGTACTCGAAGCAATGCGGCTCTATCTGATTGGCGAAGCGTACCTCCGTCAGGAAAAGTATAACGAAGCGATTGAACCGTTACATCAGGCGGCTCGATTGTTTCCTGTGATGGAAAGTCGCAAGGCCTGGAACTCCCTGAGCGAATGTTTTCGCCTGGGAGGCTATCACGAGCTGGCAGAAGTGGCTTCCCTGACGGCCGAAGCCGTCGAAGAGATTGAGGTCACCTGTGCCGTGCTAAGCCTGACGCAAGAGCGGAAAACAGCGTTCGAATGGAGTGATTTCTCTTCCCGAATGACAAGTTTTACGGAGTCCAACCGGTTTAGTGCTCCCCGGATTCCGCGTTAAAAATGCCAGGATTTCTTAGGATTCTTGTTTAGGAGAGTTCTGAAGAAAAGATGCAAGGCACTGTAGTATATTGTTTTGCGTCGATTTGATTATGTTGAAAGTCATATATGAGTTTCGCGATGTGTTCGTTATACTCCGCCCCTGAGATGATTTCTTGATCCCTCTCACTTCAAGATTCACTCAGATCCACCTGTGTCTTTGATCGTATCCCATACGCATCAGGGCAGAGTAATAACCTCCTGGTCAAAGTTCCTTCCTGGTTCTGGCCAACTTTCCCTCACAATAAAAACAGAAATACGGATTCAACAATCAATGCCAGCATTGATTGCAAAGTGATTACGTATGGACGTTCTATTTTACACAGTATTTCCGGGCTGCTGCCGGTTGGGATTCCCCGAACGGTCAGTGGAAATTGTGTTGACAAATTTTGTGCTGAAAAGACGATCGCCATAACTCATGCTTGATTTCAATCGGTTCTTAAACAATCGCATTTCTGCTTGTATATGTATGATGTTGCTGACTCTGTTCTCCGGGTGCGGCAAGATGATCAGTAATAGTGCGACCGAACAGTTATTGACTTCCGATGCGGTTGACCAGACGATTTCCTATCTCGATTTCAGCACATTGGCGAATAAGAAAGTTTACTTTGATACGACGTATGTCAAAAATGTGAAGGGGATTGGGTTTGTTAATGCAGACTATATCATCAGCTCATTGCGACAACAGATTGTAGCTGCCAATTGTCTGATTCAGGAAAAAAAAGAAGACGCTGAGTATGTGGTCGAAGCCCGTGTGGGCACACTGGCAACTAACGGCCATGAAGTGAATTATGGAATTCCGGCCAGTAGTATGCTGTCTTCCGCTGCATCATTGGTTCCCACGGCTCCTGCCATTCCTACCATCCCTGAGATCTCTCTGGCGAAAAAGAATAATCAGACCGCAGCCGCAAAAATCAGTGTGTTTGCTTATAACCAGAAAACACGTGAACGTGTCTGGCAGTCGGGACTTCTTCAGGCGAAGAGTACTGCCCGTGATACCTGGATTCTGGGGGCGGGACCATTTCAACGGGGAACGATTTATAAAGAAGGAGCTCAGTTTGCTGGCGCAAAGATTTCGAATCCTTTAGCTAGTAGTGAGGAGTTTGCGAATGAGAGCACCGTTGATTATCGGGAACCTGCCCGCTTCATTGAAACTTCTCAAGCTTCGACTGCCAAGAAAGAAACGCCCAAGCGAACGGTAAAAACTCTGGCAGAGTGGATCAAATCAGAGACAGCGGCAAAAGAAAAGCAGAAAGCGGAAGCTGTAACACAAGCACCGAAGACAGAAACCAAGCCTGAACCTGGCAATAAGGAAGAAGCGGAAAAAGTGGCGAAAGCTGAGGCAGGCGATGAATCTAAGGCTGAGATTGATCCTTCCAAGATCAAGACGGTTCTCTTCCTGAAGCCGGAGAAGGCGACCAGCCACCAGGACTGGTTACAAAGTGACCCTTCCCGCATCTCAACAGTCTGGCCCAAGGATCCCAAGCCTTCTGAGGCGACGGTCGATCAGGGAGCGGAAGAAAAGTTGGAATTTAATGGCATGTTTCGCCAAATTCTTGCTGAATAAATCCCCATTCTTTACGTAGTGAAAGCAGAGTCTTTTGCCATTTGCAGTTGGAATCGGACATTAGTTCAGATTCGAAGGGCGAACCGGCTACTGTATCTGATTGTCTAAAGAAAAGCCCCTACCAAGTGCTTCCTGTGCAGTTTTGATGCACGGTGCAACCACTATGATATCAGGGTGACTGTCAAAATGGCACTGTCCAGGTTTGGTTTGAGACTGCCAATGTAGTTTAAGTCGTTATATAGTATTGATTTAAAGTTAGTATTGATGATTAGGGGGGAGATTTGGCACATTCTATGCGGTAAAATTGATCCAGAGGACTCTCAAATACGTTTTTCCAGAACGGGAAAAAACAAATCTGGTCCAGAGGCGTTGATTTCCCAAAAAATTCAACCAGCAAAGTTCACCAGATCAGGTGAAACTGGAGGTTATTATGATGATCCCTCGAATTCCTAAAAAAACAGTGCGAAGATTGATTGCTGCAGAAGGCTATCTGGAATTAGGGATGCCCCGGCAGGCACTCAGAGAACTGGATAAGGTGAGTGATCCCGGTTCTCTCACGGCTTCCTATTCTTTTTTACGAGGGGAATCATTGAAGCGGGTCGGACGTTATTCCGAGGCGATTCAACCTTTGCAATATGCGGCTGATTTATTGCCGATACCCCATAGCCAGCTTCCCTGGAAGTCATTGGGAGCCTGTTACCGAGAAAGTGGTCAGAAGGATTTAGCCGAAAGTGCGGAACGCACGGCTGATGAAATTGCTTCCGAAGCCAATATCCATCTCCGTTTTGAACCTCTGGGCGAACAATTCAACCCGGTCGTCCATCACAAAATTCAGCTCTCCATCTCTTTAGAACCTGTTCAAGAAGTGGACGAATCGGATCTCGACGAGAACGCGTTTCTTGAAAATGAACCAGAAGAAGAAACAGAAGATTTTGGAATTGATCCCGAAGAGGATTACGACGTTTAATTACTAACGATTGTTAATGAAACTGGTTTTGGAGAATCTTCAAAATCGAATTGCTACCTCAAGATTGAGATGTCTGTCTCGTTATAGTACCGTAGAGGATGCTGTTTCTGACAGGTTCTAATTTCTCTCTGCTCTTTTGAAATGAGGTAGCGTGCCTAATGCATGTTCAATTGCGTTTGTGGAACTGGCTTCTGTGTCTTGCCTGCGTTGTTTTGATGACTTCAGGGAGCGATGCAGCGAGTAAACCCGCCTCAGGCCGTCCCAATATCATTATGATTTTTGCCGATGATGTTTCCTGGAATGATCTGGGATGTTATGGGCATCCAACCATACGAACGCCCCATCTGGATCGTCTGGCAAAAGAGGGGCTGCGGTTCGATAATGCGTATCTCACCACCAGCAGTTGCAGTCCGAGTCGTTGTAGTGTGATCACAGGTCGTTATCCACATAATACCGGTGCTCCTGAATTGCACACGCCGCTGCCTGAAGAACAGGTTTTATTTCCCCAATTGTTACGTGATGCCGGCTATTACACGGTCATTTCGGGCAAGCAGCACATGGGGAAATATGCGTTGACCGCCTTTGATCATGTTTCGAAGGGAAAGGGGCCGGGACGAGAAGCAGACTGGGTTCCCATTCTCAAACAACGTCCGAAAGACAAACCATTTTTTTGCTGGTTTGCTTCGGTGGATGCACACCGAGCGTGGCAAGCGTCGAAAGAGTATCAGCCACACAAACCAGAAGATGTTGTGGTGCCCCCTTATCTGATAGATGCACCGGAAACACGCAAGGATCTTGCACAATACTACGATGAAATCAGCCGCATTGATTTCTTTACCGGGAAAATTCTCGACGAACTCGATGCACAGGGAATTGCCGACAATACTTTGGTTCTGTTTTTCGCTGATAATGGTCGTCCTTTTCCTCGCTGCAAAACCAGACTCTATGACAGTGGCATCAAAACACCACTGATGGTGCGCTGGCCTGCTGCAGTCAAACCGGGGACCGTCACCAATAGTCTTGTTAGCTCGATTGATATTGGCCCGACGTTTCTGGATTTGGCGGGAGTACCACCTGACCCGCGGATTCAGGGAGTCAGCTTTCAGAGTGTGCTCAAGCAACCAACTGTGAAAGTACGTGATTATGCATTTGCCGAACATAACTGGCACGTTTTTAAAGCCCACGAACGCATGGTTCGCTCGGGGGATTTGCTTTACATTCGTAATGCATGGCCGGAACAGCGAAATCTCTGTGTCGAATCGATTGACTTTCCTTCCGGTGAAGTACTCTGGCAGCGCTTCGGAGCGGACAAACTGAATGAGTTTCAGCGCGATGTCTTTTTGAAGCCTCGACCGGCGGAAGAACTCTATCTGGTCACAGAAGACCCACATCAGTTTCACAATCTGGCAGCAAAAACTGAGTATGCTGCCGACCTATCCAGGCTGAGGAAAGTTTTGGATCAGTGGACTGCTGAAACGGGTGATACCGTTCCAAAGAATCCGACTTTGGATCGGAACCAACGACCAGGTGAGCCGGAGCCACCTGAGTTTGCACACCGTGAAATGCCCGGCGATGCAAAACAGGCGACGACGATTAATGCACCGGGGCCGATTCTGGTCCCGTAGTGAACTGGATTCACTGGTGGCTGCTCGATATGTAACTTCCGCTTTGTTAAGATGGCGGATCTGCTTTAGATCTAAATAACAACACTGAGACTTTTTTGGAGAGAAAACATGACACGAAAGCGCGTATTAGGAATCAGTATGGCCGTTCTGGCCGCTATTTGTCTGACGGGCAGCCTGCAAGCTGGAGAGAAGTCTGGCTGGGTAAAACTGTTTAATGGCAAGAACCTTAATGGTTGGGAAGTGAAGAACGGAACAGCCACCTATAAAGTGGTCGATGGCACGATTGAAGGGACGACTAAGGAAGGCAGCCGTAACACCTTTTTGTGTACCAAGAAAAAATATAGAAATTTTGAACTTGAGTTTGAAGTCAAAGTTCACGACAAGTTGAACTCAGGTGTGCAGATTCGCAGCCGGAAAAAAGAAGGCGAGCAATCTGTGAATGGTCCCCAGGTAGAAATTGAAGCCAGTGGCGCCAATGGTGCGGAAGCTGGTTATATTTATGGTGAAGCGACCGGACGTGGCTGGTTGACACCAGATGACATTCGTAAGCCGCACAAATATTTAAAAGATGGGGAGTGGAACAAGTTTCGTGTCGTTGCCAATGGATCGCGAATCCAAACCTGGATCAACGGTCATGAAGTTTCAGACCTGACAGATGAAGCGATTAATAAAACGCATCCCAAAGGTTTCATCGGTCTGCAGGTTCACGGAATCAAAAAGGGAACCGGCCCTTATTCTGTTGCCTGGAAAGATATTCGGATCAAAGAACTGAAGTAATCGATTTGATCTAATCGATTGCGGAATGCAAAAAGACAGCCGGCAGAGAATCGTTCTCTGCCGGCTGTCTTTATTGAGGTCTTAGTCTTCAGTAAGACGGTCTTATTCAGGGACGTTGGCTGCCTGATATTCTTCCTGCTTCTTTGCTTCCAATGCTTTCAGGATCGGTGTAATACCGGCATCGAGGGCGATCATTTCTGCATTTTCCGCCGTACGCCATTTGGTTTCGATCTCGCCATTCTTGAGCCCTTTGCCGCCGATGACCACGCGATAGGGAATTCCAATCAGGTCAGCATCGTTGAATTTGACTCCCGCACGGGCATTGCGATCATCAAACAACACGTCCACGCCGGCCGCTTTGAGCTCGCTGTAATAGCGTTCTGCTGTCTGCATGACTTCCTCGTCCTTGGTGTTAAGCGGAATCACAAGGACTTCGTAAGGGGCAATCGAGAGTGGCCAGATCAGGCCCTTCTCATCGTGGCGTGTTTCTGCCAGACCAGCGACAATCCGGTTTACGCCGATCCCATAACAGCCCATGATAATCGGATGTCGTTTTTCTTTTTCATCCAGAAAATTAGCACCAAGGGCTTCAGTGTATTTGGTTCCGAGCTTGAAGACGTGACCGACTTCGATGCCATGCACGATGGTCAGTGGCTCTCCACTCTTGGGACAGGGGTCGCCAGCTTCAGCGTTACGCAGATCATAGGTGGTATCCAGTTGATAGTCTCGACCGACATTGACATTCAAGAGGTGGGTGTCGGCTTCGTTTGCGCCGGTGATAGCGTTTTCAATCACTGGAATGTCATGGTCGGCGATGATCTTGCATTTGATTCCGACAGGGCCGGCGAATCCGGTGGGAGCACCGGTGACCTCTTGAACGGTTTTGTCGTCCGCCATTTCGACCGAGGTCGCATTCAATGCCCGGCGGATCTTGCCTTCATTGGCTTCGTGGTCGCCGCGAATCAGCACAGCCACAGGCGATTCATCAGCCAGGTAGATCAAAGTTTTGATCATCTGGGCAGGCGCACATCCCAGAAACGTGCTGACTTGATCGATGCTGGTGGCTTCGGGAGTCGCTTTTTTCTCCAGCGCCCCGGCATTCGCCGATGTTTTGATTTCTGGTGCCGTGCGGCCGGTATCCGCGCGTTCCATATTGGCGGCATAGCCAGATGCTTCGCAGTATACGATCGAATCTTCGCCGTTGTCGGCGGGTATCATGAATTCATGAGAGGCATCGCCGCCAATCGGGCCGCTTTCCGCTTCTACGGGAAGGTATTTCAACCCGCAACGTGCGAAAATCCGGCAGTAGGCCCGATACATGCGGTCATAGATTTCATCCAGTTGTTCAACTGAGGAACTAAAGCTGTAGGCGTCTTTCATCAGAAATTCGCTCGTGCGTAATACGCCGAAGCGGGGCCGCTCTTCATTCCGGAACTTGGTCTGAATCTGATATACGGTCAAAGGGAGTTGTTTGTAGCTGCTGATGCAATGACTCATTAAATCGGTAACGACTTCTTCATGAGTCGGGCCCAGAGCCATGGGGATCAGGCGATTACCACGGGGAACATCGAATTGAATTAATACGGAGCCAAAGGCTTCTTTACGCTGCGTTCGTTCAAACAGTCCCAGGGGTTGGAGGGCCGGCATGTGAAGTTCTGCGGCGTCGGCGGCATTCATTTCTTCCCGGATAATCTGGGCTGCTTTTTGAATGGCTTTCCAGCCGAGAGGGAGATACGTATAAGCGCCGGCCATCAACTGGCGAATGAGCCCTGCCCGGAGCATGAGCTGATGGCTGGGAATTTCCGCATCGGCGGGAACTTCTTTGATAGTCGGAATCAGAGTGTTTGACCAGCGCACGTTATTTCCTTAAGTGTTTGATTAAAAGTGTTTACGTTATTTGATGGTTCTCAGATGAAGTCGCCGGAGAGACCTTCCTGCAGATGGCCGGGTATTCTGGAACGCATCGCATTTTACCATAGCGTCTCTCAATCGATACTCGGTCCAAATGGCCTTGGAGACGCTACAATAAAACTGGACACAGTCTAGCAGAACAGATTCGTATCCAAAAGGTTCGGCCTAGGCTGTCGGGAAAATATTCTCATCGAGCTAAGTATTGGTGAGAGAATGTGTTGTTGTATTTTAATAACGCCAGTGGAAACTCCAAGCCGGCTGTAAATATGAAGCGGAAGGAATCAAATGGGAGAGACTTTCAGAACGGACCGGTGTCGGACTTGTTGAGCAGAATCGAACGGCGTAAGATCGTTCTATTGTGTTTCTTAGCGAAACTTTAGATCGACAATAGCGTTTTAAAAATGATTCTGAAAGCCGACTCGAGATGTCTCGTCAATATATAAATCAGTTGAAAGATGGTGATACGGTAAACGAGGTTTTTCTGTTGGTTGATAAGCAGTTACGTGCCAATCGAAATGCCAGTCTGTTTTTATCAGCCGATCTGCGAGATTGTACAGGAGTCGTCAATGCCCGGATGTGGAATGTTCTTGAAGAACGGATGCAGCATTTTCAATCGGGAAATTACGTCCAGGTGAAAGGGAAGGTGCATCTGTTTCAGGGAACGTTGCAAATTATCCTGACCTACATCGAGCCTGTCTCCGCAGAAAATCTAGACCCCACAGAGTTTCAGCCGCAAGCGCCGCAGGATGTGCAGCAGTTGTTGACTAAGCTTCGTGAAATGCTGCTGAGCCTCGAAAATAATGAAATTCGTACTTTAATGGAGTGCTTTCTGGTTGATGAAGGGCTCATGGATGAATTCTGCAGAGCACCAGCGGGCGTCAAAACACATCATGCCTATCATGGCGGGTTAATTGAGCACGTGGTCAATTTGATGGAGACAGCCCAGCGTGTGGCGGACCTGTATCCTAAAGCGGATATGAGTCTGCTGTTGGCGGGTGTCTTTCTGCATGATATTGGCAAAGTGCGGGAGCTTGGTTACGAGAACGAATTTGTTTATACGGACGAAGGTCAGTTACTGGGGCACCTGATTATTGGTGTGGAGATGCTGACTGAGAAAATCAACGCATATCAGGAAATGACGGGTGAGTCATTTCCCAAAGAGGCTGAGCTGCGGTTGAAGCATATGATCGTCAGCCATCATGGAACCTATGAATTTGGAAGTGCCCGCTTGCCGATGACTCCTGAAGCGGTGGCCTTGCATCATCTCGATAATCTGGATGCCAAAGTCAATGAGTTCGCTCGATTCATTGATGACGACTTGAATTCCACATCAAACTGGACCCCTTATTCGCCCCGCTTACAGCGAAAATTATTTAAGGGAATAAGCGAGGACTGAGTTGATGCCCGATTTTGAGAAGAAAATTCTCGACTATGTAACCAGGCCTGGTTATACGCCTGTGCGTGATAAGGCGCTGCTGAAAAAAGTAGGAGGCTCTAAGTCCACGTCTGCAGAATTCGAGCAGGCAATAGAGGCTTTACGTTCCAAAAAGAATATTCTGGTTTCTGACTCGGGGTTAATTCGCCCTGTCAAGAAAGAGGGTTGGATTGCGGGAACGATTAAAAAGATCAATTCCGGTGCAGGTTATCTGATTCCGCATCATAAACCCGATGATATAGCCCACGACCAGCGCCACGCGGGGGATCTTTATGTATCCGAACGGGATCTGGGAGATGCCCAGACGGGGGACGAAGTTTATGCCACGGTGATTAACCGCCAACGTAGTGGAGGCCAGATCTGCGGTCGGGTGGTCGAGATTATCGAGCGGGCTTCGACAACCTTTGTCGGCACTTATTTTGAATCAAACGGAGAAGGTTATGTCCACGTGGATGGCAAAATCTTCAATTCACCAATTCATGTGGGAGACCCTGGTGCTAAAGGAGTAAGCGCAGAAGATAAGGTTGTCATCGACATTCTGCATTTTCCCTCTAAGGATTATCTGGGGCAGGGCGTCATTTCCAAGGTGCTTGGTCCGCACGGGAAACCGGGCGTTGATCTGCTTTCGATCGTCTATGAGTTCGGAATTCCGATGGAGTTTCCGGAAGAGGTTCTGAAAGAGGCCCGCGAGCAGGCCAGTCTGTTTGATGAAACAAAGTTGGGAAATCGTCGCGACCTGACCAAAGAGACGATTGTGACGATCGACCCTGCCGATGCCCGTGATTTTGATGATGCGATTTCATTAACGCAAAACGAAAAAGGGCACTGGCTGTTAGGTGTGCACATCGCAGACGTGGCGCATTTCGTGAAAGAAGGTTCTATCCTGGATCGCGAAGCGAAACAGCGGGGAACCAGCGTGTATCTGCCCGGCCAGGTCATTCCAATGTTACCGGAAATTATCTCGAATGGACTGGCCAGTCTGCAGGAAGGGCAGGTACGGTTCACGAAGTCGGCGTTCATTGAGTTTACACCCGAGGGAATTCCCGTCCATACGGAATTTGCGAATTCCGCAATTCAAGTAACGCAGCGTTTTGCCTATGAAGAAGTCCTGCCGATCGTTCAGGGGCGAGATGAGGCAGGGGAAAACGTTTCTACTGAAGTGCGTGAGTTGCTGAAAAATATGCATTATTTAGCAATGATTTTGCGGAGACGTCGGTTTTCAGCCGGTTCGTTGGAATTGCACCTTTCCGAAGTCCGACTCACCTTTGATGACAAGCATCGCGTGACTGGTGCCGTCGAACGCGAGCATGATGAAAGTCATCAGATCATCGAAGAGTTTATGCTGGCGGCCAATATTTCGGTGGCGGAAGCGTTTAACGATCGGAAACTGCGTTTTTTGAGACGTGTGCACCCCTCTCCGGAGCTGCCGCGGCAGTTGGCATTTGCAGAATTCGTTACCGCATTGGGGTATACGCTTAAAAAAGCACAGAGTCGTAAAGATCTTCAACAGATCATTGAGCAGGTTCACGGGACACCCGTTGAACAGGCTGTGAATTATGCTTTGCTGCGTAGCTTGAAACAGGCAGAATACACAGATGAAGAGTTCGGGCATTATGCTCTGGCCGTTGATCATTATTGCCACTTTACGAGTCCGATCCGTCGTTATCCCGATTTGACGATTCATCGCATGATAGATGAAATTCTGGAACGGCCGGATAAAGGGAAAGGTCAAAGCCCGCAGGGGCTCAGGCAACTGGGGCAGGAACTTTCCTTGCGTGAGCGTCGGGCAGAGTCGGCGGAACGTGAGTTGACGAAAGTCAAACTACTCTCTTGGATGATCGAGAATAACATCAAAACTCTGAAAACTATGATCACAGGCGCAGAGACCTTTGGTCTGTTTTGCAGGGGGACGGATGTTCCTGTGGAGGGGCTGTTGCATATCAGTCGTCTGGGGAAGCATGATTACTTTCATCAGGATCCAGCGAAGTTCAGTATTGTGGGTGAGCGAACGGGGCAGGAATACCGGGTAGGCGATTACTTAACTGTTGAAGTCGAGAAGATTGACCTCGACCGCCGGGAGTTGGATTTCCGGCTGCCGAATTCAAATAAAGCGGGAAAGTCCTCAAAAGGAAATACGGGACCTGCTCGCCAAGACAATAAGAAGTCGACCAAGTCTTCGCCAAAGTCACAATCCAACACGACAAAGAAGAGTCGGAAGGTGAAATCACAACGCAGCAAGAAGAAAAAGAGAAAATAATCGTAAACCTCAAAGAGGTGCGGAGATCAATCAGCGTCTATCCGATGTAAAGAGAACAGGGACAGGCAAAAGTATCGATTCCCCTCCAAATTGATTGGTAAGAATTGATTTTCGGATGTTTCGATTGAAAATAGCCCGTCTTTCTCTAGAACTGTTTTGGAATGCCTGATATTTGGAAAAGCGTCCAAGTTTATAATTAGGTAAAGATTGATGTTCCAAGGCAAAGAAATATAATAACTTAAGTAGTATCATAAATCTGGCTGCCCCTCTTTTCGAATACAAAATCTATTCGTGGTGAGAGGCTGTGAGTGGGCCGCTCAGATGAGATTTTAATATCACAATATTGTTCACGGGATCGCCTCAGGGTAACCGGGTGAGAGCTTGATTATGGTGACGAAATTGGGTGAGAAACAGCAGGCATCTCCGTCAGCAGGCGGAAAGTCAGCTACGAAATGGTTGATGACATTAATCTCCTCTTCCATTGGTCAGAAGTTCGTGATGGGGATCACTGGGCTTTTACTGTGCAGCTTTCTGGTCGTGCATTTAGCGGGCAATTTGCTCGTATATGTGGGGGCGGAATCTTACAACAACTATGCACACGAGTTGCATAGCATGATGCTGTTGCCGGTCGCGGAAACCGGGTTGTTTCTATTGTTGTTTGTGCATATTGCTCTGGCATTTAAGTTGACTCGTGACAATCGCGAGGCACGTCATATCAGTTATCAGCAGGCTCAAAGCAAGATTGAGGAGCCGCCATCTCTTTTTGGGCGTACTCCAATGGGGCGGACCAGTTCTTGGATGTTTATTTCAGGGGCTATCATTCTGGCATTTCTGATCATGCATATGATCGATATGAAACTGCAGGCGAATCCCACCGTGGATTACAAGGATGCATCGCCATACGATATCATCATGCAGGTGCTGGGCAGCAGTCTGAGTGCTCCGATTTATATTGTGGGAACGATTGTGCTTGGTTTTCATGTATCGCACGGTTTCTGGAGTGCGTTCCAATCACTGGGTTTGAACCACCCCAAATACACGCCTTGGATCAAGAAGCTGGCGATCCTGTTTGCAATCGTGATTGCAGTCGGTTTTGTCAGCCTGCCGATCTGGGGATATTTCATTCATTGATGACTGCCATTCAAGTACGTTTGTTGTCACAAATCATTCTTTAGTTTAACAGTTTCCGTTTTGAAGGTTGATATCATGGCCGAAGCGGCTACGACGGTTTTGAATTCTCGAGTCCCTGAAGGTCCGATGGCCCAGAAATGGGACCGCTTCAAAAAAGAAATGAAGCTGGTTAACCCGGCGAATAAACGGAAGAAAAAAGTCATCGTTGTCGGAACCGGTTTAGCGGGGGCATCCGCCGCTGCCTCTCTGGCAGAGTTGGGCTATGAGGTGCAGTCTTTCTGCTTTCAGGATTCGTCGAGGCGTGCTCACAGTATTGCCGCTCAAGGCGGGATCAACGCAGCCAAGAACTACCCGAATGACGGCGACAGCATCTGGCGGTTGTTTTACGATACCGTCAAAGGGGGCGACTATCGCAGCCGCGAAGCGAACGTGCATCGCCTGGCGCAAGTCAGTAATAATATTATCGATCAATGTGCTGCTCAGGGAGTTCCGTTTGCCCGTGATTATGGCGGAACACTGTCAAACCGCTCCTTTGGTGGTGCACAAGTCTCACGAACTTTTTATGCACGCGGTCAAACCGGTCAGCAGTTACTGCTGGGGGCCTACAGTGCATTAATGCGACAGGTCGGCCTCGGGCGTGTTAAATTATTACCGCGCCGGGAAATGCTGGATCTGGTCGTGATTGACGGTGTGGCACGCGGGATTATTGTGCGGAATTTACTCACAGGCGAATTCGAAAAGTATTCTGCAGATTGTGTTTTGCTGTGTACGGGGGGGTATGGAAATGCCTTCTATCTTTCGACCAATGCGAAAGGTTCCAACGTGACCGCTGCCTGGCGATGTCATAAACGGGGGGCTTTCTTTGCGAATCCCTGTTACACACAGATCCATCCGACATGTATTCCCGTCAGCGGCGATTATCAGTCTAAGCTGACGCTGATGAGTGAAAGTCTGCGAAATGATGGTCGGGTCTGGGTTCCTGTTGCAGCAGGGGATAAGCGTCGCGGCAATGAGATTCCCGATTCCGAACGGGATTACTATCTGGAGCGTCGTTACCCCGCGTTTGGAAACCTGGTGCCGCGTGATGTGGCTTCTCGGGCTGCGAAAGAACGCTGTGACGCCGGTTATGGCGTCGGTGCTTCAGGTCAGGCGGTCTTCCTGGATTTTCGGGATGCGATTGCCCGTGACGGAAGACACGTCATCGAAGCGAAGTACGGCAACCTGTTCCACATGTATGCCAAGATTACTGGCGAAGACCCGTATCAAGTTCCAATGCGAATCTATCCCGCCGTGCATTACACGATGGGGGGCTTGTGGGTTGATTATCATCTACAGAGTACGATCCCCGGCCTGTTCGTTCTGGGAGAGGCCAACTTCTCTGATCATGGTGCCAATCGTCTGGGGGCTTCTGCTTTGATGCAGGGACTGGCAGACGGCTATTTTGTGGCTCCTTATACGACAGGTCACTTTCTGGCTTCACACGACCTGCCTGCTGTCTCGACGGATGATAAAGCTTTCACAGCCGCGATGGCGGATGCTCAGGATCGGAATGCCAAAATCCTGGGGGTTCAGGGCACGCGTTCTTCTGACAGTATTCATCGGGAACTGGGACAGATCCTGTGGGAATATTGTGGTATGTCGCGCGAACGCCAGGGGCTGGAAACGGCGATGGGAAAAATTCGTGACCTGCGAGAAGAGTTCTGGTCCAGCATTAAAGTCATTGGCGAAGGACAGCAGCTCAATCAGAACCTGGAACATGCGGGACGTCTGGCTGACTTCCTGGAGTTTGGTGAGTTAATGGTGCGTGACGCTCTCGTGCGGGAAGAATCCTGCGGCGGTCATTTCCGAGAAGAACATCAGACTGCAGATAATGAAGCTAAGCGTGATGATGAAAATTGCTGTCATGTCGCGGCTTGGGAGTTTACTGAGGTCGGAAAAGATCCTGTAGAACATCGTGAGCAATTGGAATTTGTCGAAGTACCTCTGACTACGAGGAGTTATAAATAATGAGCGAGTCTTTGGATCTGACGCTCAAAGTTTGGCGACAGCCTGGCCCTGATGCCTCGGGGCGTTATATTGAATACAAATTGACCGGGATTTCCACGCATATGTCGTTTCTGGAAATGCTAGATGTCCTGAACGAGCAGCTACATGAAAAAGGCGAAGAAATGATTGCCTTTGACCATGACTGCCGTGAAGGGATCTGTGGTGCGTGCAGTCTGATGATTAACGGTCAGGCACACGGTCCTGATTCGGGCACGACGACGTGCCAGTTGCATATGCGGCGTTTCAAAAACGGCGATACGATTGTGATTGAACCCTGGCGTGCCAGATCATTTCCCGTCATCCGCGACCTGGTTGTAGATCGTAGCGCCTTTGATCGCATTATTGAAAATGGTGGGTTCATTTCGGTGAATACCGGTAATGCACCCGAAGCCAACGCGATTCCAGTACCCGCGCATATCCAGGAAACCGCCATGGATGCGGCTGCCTGTATTGGCTGCGGAGCCTGTGTGGCTGCCTGTAAAAATGCATCTGCGATGTTATTTGTCTCTGCTAAAGTTTCACATCTCTCCACGCTACCTCAAGGCGAGCCAGAACGCGCTTCCCGAGTACAGAATATGGTGGCACAGATGGATCTGGAGGGCTTTGGAAACTGTACGAATACAGAAGAATGTCAGGCCGCTTGTCCTGCTGAAATTTCCGTTTCGAATATTGCCCGTTTGAATCGGGAATATTTGCGTGCCAAGCTTTGCTCGAAAGAGTAAGGGCAGCCGAATTCAATCTCAAATATTCAAAGCGCGGTCTCCTAATAGGGGCCTCGCTTTTTTTACGCAGAGTTTTTCTGCGCGCCGAGTTTTAGAAATTTTAGATTCTATCTGCCTGATGATTGCGTGATGGCAGGCGAGGTTCCACAATAGAACAGCCTCGTTAAGAAAATCGAACCCGTTTTATTTCTATCAAAGATTCTGTTCTCAACAGAAATAAAAGAGAGAATTCCCGTGTCTGAATCAATGTTATCTACTGCCTGTCATCAATGGCATGTTGGCCATGGTGGTCGTATGGTCGATTTTGCTGGCTGGGAAATGCCTCTGCTGTATTCCAATATTACCACAGAGCACCATGCAGTGCGGAAAACAGCAGGCTTGTTTGATATTGCTCATATGGGGCGGCTGTTTTTTTCCGGACCCGATGCCTGTCGTTTTTTGGATCGACTGCTAACGAACAATGTGGAGTCTCTCAAGCCGGGGCAGATTCGGTATTCGCTGGTGACGAATGAAACGGGCGGAATTTTAGATGATGTGCTTGTCTACCGGTTTTCCGAGTTTTACCTACTGGTTGTGAACGCATCCAATCGCTTGAAAATTGTGGAGTGGATCGAGAAACAGCGACAGGGGTTTGATGTCCAGATTGACGACCGGACATGTGAAAAATTCATGCTGGCTTTGCAGGGACCTGAATCGCTGGGAGTATTAAATCCCCTGGCCGAGGCAGAGCTGAGCGAGATCAAATATTATTACGGTGTGGAAACTCAAGTTTTGGGCGTAGATGCACTAGTCAGTCGAACTGGCTATACAGGCGAGGATGGCTTTGAAGTGGTGCTGGATCAATCGCAGGCGATGACGCTTTGGGAACGTCTGATTGCGGACGGAGAGTCTGTGGGGCTTATCCCCGCCGGGTTAGGCTGTCGGGATACACTGCGATTAGAAGCAGCGATGCCCTTATATGGTCATGAGCTGGATGAGCAAACCGATCCGTTTACAGCCGGGCTGAATTTCGCTGTGAAATTACAGGGAGCGGACTTCATCGGCAAAGAGGCTTTGATTGCCGCAAAAGCCCGCGAAGATCGGAAAGTCCGTGTAGGTTTCACGTTGGAAGGGAAACGGGCCGCCCGTGAAGGGTGTCTGCTGTTTAACGGGGATCAGCAAGTCGGAATGGTGACTTCAGGATCTTTTTCTCCCACGCTCGACATGCCAATCGGGATGGCTTATGTCGAACCGGCGTTTGCTGAACCAGGGCAGATTTTGGATGCGGACATTCGCGGGAAACGATTTCCTGTCAAAGTGACGGAACTTCCGTTTTATAAGCGCGACACATAAGAAACCAGATTGATCACAGTACCTGCAACTGAGTGAGGCGGCCGCTTTCGAGTGAATTCCAGGAACTCGAAAGTGATCCTCGATGAAGCAGCTTTGCCCTCATGAGACTTTTTGAGTCAGGCTGAGATCAGGCTAAGTGGTCTTGCTGACGTGATCTTTATCAGCCAGGACTTCTTTCGCGACATCCTGCACGAAGTTGTTGATCTGTTTCTTCTCTTTGGCAGGCGCCGAGCCACCTGCATTCATTCCCACGCCTGGCTTAAAGATGAATGAGGGAGCCATGTCGATGATGGCACCCCAGTAGCTTGTGAAGACAGGGTATTTGACGTCCGGGTTTTTCTCCTGGTAGTCATCCATTTTTTGCAGAAGCAAGTTGTGAGCAATTCGAGGATGGCGATGGTGTGGACCATGCACAAAAATATCGAAATTAAAGTAGGTGCATAACTTGGTAATGATATTGGAACCAACAACCGTACGTGTTCCGAGCATCGGGTCGTAGCTACTCATTCCAAGGTGCTCGGTAAATTTACGGGTGTTTTGATAAATTCCAGCTAGGTAGTGTGGCAGGAACCAGACCCGCACCAGTCCCCAGAGGACGCCAAAATAGGCACAGAGGCCAATCACAGATCCCCAGAATAAAACCATGGCCGTATATTCATAACGGATTGTTTTTCTGAGTTTGGGGTCGGTTAGTGGCGAGTCTTTATTCCAGAAAATTCGACCATAAATAAAAGGCGCCATAAACAGGCCCATTAGCAGGTCGAACCAGATGAAAACCCGGCGAAAACCAAGCGAGGTATTCGGATCGGAATACGGCCAGAGTTCCCAGTCACTCGGTTTGTTTAAGTAGGCGTGATGGCGAATATGGCTTTCTCGATAGATCGTGTAAGGCACGAACATCGCTGTCCCTAGTATGCGCCCCAGCCAGATACTGGCATTTTTGGACCCAGACAGTGTGTGGTGAGAGCATTCATGAAAGCAACTGGTCCAGCAGAACAGGCAATAGGACGTAAATAAAGTCCAAAAGGCTTGCCAGCCAATGGCATTGCTAGGCCAGTAAACGGCTAAGCACCAAAGTCCAACTGCTCCCAATGGTAAGAACAAAAAACGGGGAATGGTCGTTTTTTCTTCCAGATCCTTCAACTCTTCTTCAGTGAATTGTGTGACAGACACGTTTCGCTCCGGGCTTAATAAACTACCAGCACTTTTTCTAATATTTTATTTAACCAGTTATGAGTAACACTTATGCGTTACTGTAGATACAACTTAAACTAGATAAAATGGTACTCACTGAAAAGCGGTGAGTCAACTAATCAGAAAATTCGGCCATTTGGGTTGATTACTGCATCATGTCTTGTGATCTCACGCTCATGATGGCATTATTTTTTTGATTATGACGATTCAGGAGCAATGTGTGAAAGGGTATTTTACGAAAATTGCATTGATCTGGGAGTATACAACTAGCATAAAATCTCACAATAATCTTTCTTAGTTGGTGAATCATCAGTTTCCGCTGTTAATATTCATTTTATTTGATAGAAGCCCAATATCAAATTTTCTTTTTAATAGTCAGGTCAGAGCCTAAATTCTAGTCAAACCTTTGACCTTTCATACCGATAAAAATCAGCATTATCCCAGTTCAACAGGGATGCACCCCGTTGTATAGATGTTTTTTTTGAATTGAGCTCAGGAGTGAAGCCTTTCCGATGGCAGATTTTTCAAATTACCAGAAAGATGTGATCAAACGCTATTATGATAACCGCGAATCCATTGATCAGCAAAAGCTTTCCGAACTCTGTACCAATCTGTTTTTGACAGAAGGTAAGAAAAAAGAAAAGCTCTGGGAGCGGGCGCAAGAACTAATGGAACGGCTGAATGTGCCACCAACTCGTATTGCTCACGTCCTCAAATCAGCGGATCCAGCGATCCTGGCTGAAGTGGTTCAGGATATTGAGTCGGGAGCGATTCAGTAATCCGTTGTAGCAGTCTTCTGGTCAGTCGACGGCTTCTTCTAGAGTGACGCAAAGCTCTTCCGGTGTGGCTGCGATATCTTTACTGAGACTGTGGTTTGCCGTGACCGTGTAGACGGTCGCGGTTAAGGTCATGAAGGCTGCTGATGTGTAGAACATGGCCACAATCCCCCAGTGATCGATAATGCTTCCCAGGATCGGAGCAAAAATGATGGCTCCGGCATCAAAGAAGCCGAGCACGATCGTGGTCCCTGTGCCACGGTAATGCTTGGGGAATGATTCCGTTCCCAGCGAAACGACTGCGGGAAAGAGCAGGGCGTGCCCAAAGCCGCACAGGATCGAAGGGCCAATTAATTGCCATTCTCGAGTGATGGAAGGCAGAATGAGATGACCGACAGCATGTCCCATCAGACCCATGGTAATCATTTTATTTCGTCCAACGGTCTCACCCCAGCGTCGTGTCAGGATGCGAATAACAAAGGCAGAGGCGGCATATCCGGCAAAGAATGTTCCGATGCCGCCCAGATCCCGTTGTGTCACAAAGCGAGTTAAGAACACGCTGACTACGGTAAAGCTGAGTCCCATCATGATGGCGATGACCACGACTTGTCCTGGCCAGTAGCGGAACAATAACTGGTGTGCGGCTGGCGTCACTTTGGGCCTGCGATGGACGTCATTGCGTGTCACAGCAAGCACGATGAAAAAGTAAAATACGCCCAGGATGGCAGGGATACCGAACAACGCATAGAACTGGTCAATTCCAGGTGGAAACCAGTTCAACATCCAGTCACTGGCCTGTGTCCCCAGAATCATTCCGACAAAGCCACTGCTGCCCAGGCTGCCGATGACTTCGGTTCTGCGGTGATGGGGGACTTTTTGCTGAATATGCACGACCGAGCAGGTAAACATGCCGGCGATGCCTGTCGCAAAAAATGTTCTTAGCGCAAATATTTCCCAGCCCAATGACTGGCAGAACGCCATTCCGCCAGCACCGATTACAAAAATGATCGCGGAAATGGCCCAGAGTCGCCTGACGCCATAGCGGTCAATACCCTGTCCAAGGAAGAAGCGGGCAATCAACGCGACGAAGACGCCACAGCTGACAATATCACCAACGAGTTCTTCGGTTCCCCCCAGGTCAGTGATTAAATCGGCAAAACGAAACGTCAGGGCATTCGCGGTTACTAAAAGTACGTTTGCCAGATAGCAGAGCCAAAACAGCCGATTGTAAATGGGTTCCTCTTCATTCGTGGGAACGACGGGGGTAATAGACATTTGATGATTTTAATTCAAACTGTGATTGATTGCCGGATTTAAGAGCACTGTATTTGTTGGAACTCAAACTCTTTTCTGCTCACATCTTAGATTCAGGAAGCCTGAACAGGAGAGAAAAGTAGCATGCCCCTCGTATCTATTCAGGATGCTTGAAAAGGGGGGCAATTGGTAGACACCAGCAGTGGCATCTAAGTTCGTGACCTCAGACGAGCAGCGACTTTCATCCTGCGGCGGGTCATTCTTGACGAAAGTACACTCAGCCCTTCGTATGTATTTTAGCAGATGGGCGCGCATTCGTCTAAGGCAGAAATATGAAACTTTGTGGTAGAAGGGTTTGAGAACCCCCCCGAAAAGCAACCATTTCGCGTCAAATTGAAGGGCAGAGGGAGCCATCGAGGCCTGAATGGCTGGGTTAACCCCCAAAAGCGCTGTAGCGTCTGATACCTCGTTGAAAGGCGATACGGTTTAGCGAAAAGAGCACAATAATCCAGACGACTTCGATGGACAATTCGAAAATCAGTTCCTGATGCGAATATTTGCCCAAGATCACGGTTCCCGGAAAATAAGCAAGGTATTTGAAGGGCAGCATCTGCATCCACCCGCTTAAAGGTTCTGGAAAGAGATCGAGTGGGATCATGTGACCGGAGAGGAAGTAGTTCAGCATCATGTAGATAAAGATCAGAGAGCTGACTTCAAGAAACCAGAACGCAATCAGGCCGATCAGCGATTCAATTAAGAAGCCGACGAGGAATGCCATGATCAGTGACAGGATCCAGGCCGTAATCGTAAAGGCATCGGGCCAACCGGCAAAGTAGTCACGGCAGAGATAGAACACGAGAATAAAAGGCCCGATCGCCACCATGTAATACACCAGCTTATGAGCCATGCGCGCCCAGAAGAGATACCCCAGCATATCGATCGGCTGTATCAGATACTTTTTGATGGTTCCATCACGGACATCTTTGGCAATCCCATTGGCCAGCCCAGGCATGCTGGAAAACGCCCGCCCGACCATAACCAGCAGGTAGTAGGCGACCATCTGGTGGTAGCTGTAGCCTTTAATGGAAGCGACGGGGGAACTGGTATAAACCCCATAAATGGCGCCCCACAGAAAAATCTGGGTGACAATCGGCAGGAAGCGAACCAGGGTGGCAAACACAAAATCTCCCCGGTAGACGAGACGTTCTTCTACCGAGGTTTTGAGAATGATCCAGTTTGTTCGCAGGCTGGCAATCATGATTTACTGAAATTGAAAAGTGGTGTTCAAAACAAAGTGCCCAACTCAATCGACGGTATCAACGAGTTACAAGGCTCTAATTAATCGGTTGTTGATTGCAGTAGATTGTTTTCGTCCTGCGCACGGTCTGTCTCTTTCTTATGTTCGATGAAGACCTCTGCGATGACTTCTTCCAGAGGTCGTTCCTGAACGCCGACATCCACAATGCGATACTTGGCAAGCAGGCTCGATAGGATTTCAGGTATTTTATTACGAGGGACTTTCAGTTTGACATGCGGTGCTTCAAATTCAATGACTTCCCCCCATTGTGAAAAGTCACGGGGGTGATCATCACCATCGAACTGAACGTCCATGATTTTATAATTACTGAACCGATCCAGAATATCGCTTAAGGGGCCATCATGTTTGATACGGCCCTGGTTGATGATAATCGCGCGTTTGCAAAGCGCTTCGACATCCTTCATGTAGTGACTTGTTAAAACAACGGTGGTTTTCTGTTCGACCTGGTAGTATTTCAGGAACTCCTGCACGCGGCGTTGGGAAACCACATCCAGGCCAATCGTTGGTTCATCCAGAAGCAGGACATCGGGTCTGTGAAGCAAAGCTGCGATCAATTCCATCCGCATACGTTCCCCCAGGGAAAGTTCGCGAACGGGTTGTCCAATCAGATGTCGTACTTCGAGCAGGCTCGTTAATTCATCAATGCGGCGTGTATATTGCTGTGGGTCGATCCGGTAAATTTCTTTATGCAGACGAAATGATTCCTGGGCGGGCAGATCCCACCAAAGTTGATTCTTCTGACCCATTACCAGTGAAAAACGGCGGCGGTATTCATTTTCGCGTTTCCAGGGGACATGCCCTAAAACAGTGGCTTCGCCGGCGGAGGGAAAAATCAGTCCTGCCAGAAGTTTCAGGGTCGTGGTTTTGCCGGCGCCATTTGGGCCGAGAAAGGCCACCATTTCCCCTTTCTCAATGGAAAAACTGACATCGGAAACAGCCTGCACGGTTTTATGCTCGCGTCGCCAAAGTCCTTTGAGGGAAGCGAGTACACCCTCTTTTTTCTGGTAGACTTTGTAGGTTTTTTCTAGATTTTTTACGACGATGGCATTCATGTCGTCATCTTACGGTACCCATCGTTTCGGGTCGAGCGACAAAGTACCGGATTCGGAAAAAACAGAAGCGCAAACAGCGTTTGATGTGACGGATGTTATTTCAGACAAAGAGATCTACTGATTCCGACAGCGTTTGGCGGATTTGACAGGCGATCAGTGGATCACACATGGCGGCGGTTGCCAGATGCGTCGCCTGAGCGCCGGCCGAGAGGAACAATTTGACATCGCTGGCAGAGCTAATTCCTCCGCAGGAGATCAGATGAGGTTTGTTCGCTTCGGCGGGCAACTCCGCGATCAGGTCTGCGAAGATTTTGAGCTGGTTCAGCGAGGCCTGTTTCGTGGCTGCGCCACAGATGCCACGCTGTTCGCCTGCAAAAAGCAGATTCTGCTCTGGATCAACGACGGTTGTGGCGACGCTGTTGGTCATGACAATGCCGGATGCGAAGGGAAGCATGGCTTGTAAGAATTCGCGCGCCTGAGTTCGATCAGGCATGTGTCCAATTTTGATGAGGTAGGGGACGGAGCCGGTGACTTGCTTGACGCGACTGGCGACCAGTGCCGCCGCCTCTGGTTGCTGATAAAGCTGGCCATCTCGCGTGCAGACGTTCGGGCAGGAGAAGTTGGTTTCAATACAATCGGCGCCACATTCAATAGCCCACTTCGCACATTTGGCATAATCGTCTGCGAGTTCATCAAGCGACCAGCCAGGTTGCAGGGAACCTACAACGGACACCGACAATATTTTATCTGCGGGGAGAAGCGTTCGGGTTTGTTCGATATCTTTGCGCCACACATCCGGCGCGGCTGAAGGCATGCCGAAAGAAACCGCCCAACTCCCTTGCATGGTTTCTGAAATGGAGACCCGTTGTTCTCCTCCCTCCAGAGATGTTGACTGAACCGGTTGTAAATTGGGAAGCGGGTAACAGGCACGGGCTGAGGAGCGGACTGTTTTATAAGTCAGGACATCAAATCCAAGACTGGCATAATACAACACCCATTTTCCATTCAGTAACGGTCCCGCCGGGATACCCAGTGGAGAAGGGACCGGCAGGTCGCAAAATGACCATTGGCCGGGGACAGCCGGTGGTTCCACTTCAGACGGCGCGGGCACGTTTTCATAATTCCATTGATACGTCTGCCGAATGTCATAGTGTGGGAATTGCTGAGAATGTTGCATACGGGAACCTGCACGATCAGAGTGTAGCGAGAGTACGACGATCTCTTTTTTATCAGTGTAACAGTCTCGAATTGGGGAGAACAGGTTCAAGCCTTTGAAATGATGTTGAGAAGTATTCGGGTGGAGGTTAGCAGCTGTCACTATTTTTACGGTGGGAGAACAAAGCAGGTCAATAAAAAAACTCCGACCTCTGTGAAGAGGCCGGAGTTAAGGGGACTAGTTTTGACTCAGTTTAGCGTTGGACTGTATTCATGTTTTTAAGAACATTCAGATAGTCGACGGTGATATTCAAGATTTCATCGTTATAGTAACCTTTCTTGAAAATCTCTTTGTCCGCTTTGTCTTTTTTCTTCTCTTCTTCTTCCTTTTTCTTTGCTTCTTTATCTTTGTCTTTATCGTTCGAAAGTTCTTTTCGACGAGTGGCTTCGACTAGCGAGATCGTTTTCTGATTTTTCTTTTTCAGATATTTGTCGATCTCTGCTTGTGTTTCTTTGAACTCTTTATCTGCACCCACACGTTCTGTGCTTGATTGTTGCAGTCGCTTCAGAATTTGCTGGCTGACCATGCCAACCGGAGCGAATGGTGCAATTTCGGTTTTATCAAACTCCATCGCATCATCCAGGAATGATTCTCCCAAGTCCATGTTGTCGATCAGTGAAGGCAGTACGATGTCTGAACGAACGCCTCTGTTTTGAGTACTGTCACCATTGACGCGATAGAACTGGTTGATGGTCAGTTTCAAAGCACCCAGATCCTGGCCTTTGAGGAAGCTAAACATCTGATTGCTGACAGGCATCACGTTTTGCACGGTGCCTTTACCGTGTGTGGTTGTATCACCGATGATCAGACCACGTTTGTAATCTTTGATGACGCCTGCAAAAATTTCTGAAGCCGAAGCAGACAGACGGTTACAGACGACAACCAGCGGGCCGGTGTAGACCGCACCCGGTTCAACGTCGCTATGAACTTTTCGTTCGCCGTCCGGTTGCTTGACCTGGACGACAGGACCTTCATCAACAAACAATCCGGAGACTTCAATGGCTTCGCTGAGGGCACCACCGCCGTTAAACCGCAGGTCGATGACGACTCCATCAACGCCCCCCTGATCACGGAAGTCGTAGAGAACTTTACGGACATCACGGGCAGTACTTTTGAAGTTTTCGTCGCCCCGTTGCGCTCCGCGGAAATCACGATAGAAGGAAGGAATGCTGATGACACCGATGCGTCCGGTCTTGCCGGGGATGCGTTCACCAGTTTCAATGATCTTGCCTTTGACTTCCGAAGTACTTAATTCAATTTTTTTGCGTGTTAACTTGTAAACTTCAACCGCGCTGTCTTTTTCTTTTTTGACGCGTAATTGAACGATGGTTCCTCGTTTTCCACGAATGTATCGTACTACCTTACTGAGTTTCATTTCGACGACATCGACGAAGTCACCATCTTCCTGGGCTACCGCGATGATTTTGTCATCTGCTTCGAGACGACCATCGGCATCTGCGGCACCGCCGGGAACGATCTCTGCGACAACGGTATAACCGTCTTCAGAACGCAGAGCAGCACCGATTCCGTCCAGGCTGAGTTCCATACTGATACGGAAGTCTTCCAGGGTTTGAGGTGACATGTAACTGGAGTGAGGGTCGAAGCAGTGTGTTAACGAACTCAAGTACATTTCCAGCTTCTCAGACTTCTCAGTCTGCAACATGGTTCGCAAGTTATTGCGGTAACGTTTATGTAACTGCTCACGCGCTTTATCAAGTTCGGTATCTTCCAGAATCAGATTCAGCAAATCGAATTTGACTCGTTTTCTCCAACGTTCATTCATTTCTGATTGATCTTTGGGGGAATCCAAATTTTTGGCATCGACGACGATTGATTCGTCAACGCTGAAGTCATGATCGACGTCAACCAGTTGCTGAGCGTAATCCATTCGTTCCTGGAGTCGTTTCAGGTACAGGTCAAACGCGTTGTAGGCAAAATTGACATCTCCCACAGCCAGCTTGTCATCCAGTTGATTCTTTTCCGCTTCGAAACTGGCAATATCCGATTTGTAAAAATAGAGTTTCTGTGGATCCAGTTGTTTGATGAAGCGTCGCATCAGTTTTTGAGAAACCTCATCATTGATCGGTTTACCGCTAATGTGAAAACGGCTGACCATCGCACAAACTCGTTTTGCTGTGACCGAATCGTTGGCTGAATTAGAGACATTCGCCTGCTGCGCGAAGATGGCTGTTCCCAATAGGAGAAACATGCAAAGGCTAAGAGCAGAGGCTGCTTTTGAGGGAGGATTTAACTTCATAAGTTTCGTCCGTTTATTGGATTGTAATTGATGTAGAGAAACCGTTTGTAGAACCAGCTGTGAGCCGGGAATTCACTCATGTGAGCAGTTTGATATTATAGGATCAGAGAAAACAGAACAAGATGACATTTCCAAGACTCTCAAACCCGATCTACTTGTCAGTTGCCGATTTACCAGCGAGAGAGGGAAAACTACGTGAATTTCCTTATGTCATGACGCCAGTGAAGATTAGTACGTCAATACAGCGTTCTCTGTTGGTCATTATTGCCTGTATTTTGTCTGGATCAGGTTCTAAATGAGAAAAAGTCCGGGCTACGACAGAGCGTTCGTGCTGGATTTCAAGAAGTGCGATTTGGTGATTTGTCTTAAGATACAGCTTGTTAAGAGGTTACGTGAATTTATCAGTCGGGCTGGAGTCATTCACGAGGTTGGAGCAGTTTTGTGATTGCAGCCAGACATTCGTTCCAAAATTCTTTGAACTCTGCAGAATCGACATTGTGCCCGGAAATCAACTGAGCCAGCTGAGGCAAAGTCGCCGGAAAAAAAACGAGTGCCGTGAAGATGAGCATCAGACAGACCGGGTCAAATTCGTCAGAAATCGCGCCTTCTGCCTGAGATTGTTTGAGGCGATTGATATGCTTCTGGTAGTAGTCCTGTCTCCAGGGTTCGTCGATGAGCGGCGCGCCGTTGTTCTGTTGTGCTTCGTTCAAGAGCACGCGCACGTAGTTCTGATCCCGCAAGTTTTCTTCGAAATAAAACTGTAAGATTTCTGTAATGTCGACGGGAATCTTTTCGACATTCTCATTTCGTTCTTCAAGTTTACTTTGCAGGGCTGCCTCAAACAGTCCGTGTTTATCAGTGAAGTAACGGTAAATGAGCGACTTGTTAAAGTTAGCCTGACGAGCGACTGATTCAATCCGGGCACCGTCGACTCCACGTTCCGCAAATTCCTTAATAGCCGCTTTGAGGATCGCTGCCTGGGAATTGACTTCCTTTTTGGGTGGAACCATTTCCGCATCGGTAGTTGTCATTCGATCTCCAATTGATGTGATGAAAGCCGAGTATAGCGACAGCGATTCAGAATGTGAAGAATCCGTTGGTGATGTCCGGTTTGATTGTCTGACCGTTTATGATTTGAACCACAAATTAGTTCAGAATTTTGTTGAATTTGAAAAATGAGCAGGTTATTATTAAGATTAATGTAACGGTAACGTTACCGATTATCCAATCTTTTTAGACGAAAAACCGGTAATTGTGACTCATGTTTATGCATTGATGAGAGGTAATACTCTACAGCTACCGTGATGGCTGGCGGTTCCGCTTCACTTCTTTTTGAACCGCTGGCAATTTTCAAGAGTGAGTTTTGTTGATCAGAGAAGGACTTGCCAAATCAGGTTTGTTCTTACTCAATGTGGTTTTGGCGCGATGTGTGTCCTGATCTCAATACTGATTGATCAAGTTTTGAAATTGGTGCCTCGGGCACTTAACGAATAGTCAATTTCTTATACTTTCTTACACTTCTGGATATGCGAGGAGTAGCGTCATGCCACATCGTAAACCTCTGAAAAGAGGATTCACACTCATTGAGTTGTTAGTGGTCATCGCAATTATTGCGATTCTGATCGCCTTGCTGTTACCCGCAGTCCAGCAGGCACGGGAAGCCGCCCGCAGATCACAGTGCAAAAATAATCTGAAGCAGTTCGGACTGGGAATGCACAATTATCACGGTGCGCATACCACATTTCCACTGGGGGCCAGTCTCAGACCTGGTTCTTCAGGTGGGGGTGATTTTTTTGCGAACGGAATCGTGATGATGCTGCCTTATTTTGATCAGGGCAATTTGGCGAATCTTTATAATTCCAGTGAGCCTTGGGAAGATCAATCTCCTGCGGTGGCTAGAACTGTGATTCCGATGTTTGTTTGTCCTTCCAATGTCGGCTCAAATCCGATTCATGAACCCGCCTTGGACGCTGTGATACCCGCGATGGGAACTTTGGGGATCACGACTTACCTGATGTGTCGTGGATCCAATGTTGCCTGGTGCAGTTCCAGTAACCATCCCAGCAACGTCAAAGGGATGTTTGACCTCAATCGTGGATCCAAGATGCGGGACCTTATCGACGGTTCGAGCAACACGATTGCGATGGGAGAAGGTGCGACCGGACCTCAATTTATGCTTTGTGAGGGGCAGGGTTGTAATACCGCGCCTGCGTCACCAGTGGAAGCAGCGCAAGGCTGGATGGTAGCACAACCTCCTCCATCTGATTTCAAAGCAGGGTTGTTTGGTGGTCCGCGCGCCGGTGTCTTTGGAAGTACCGCCGACCGGATCAATAAAGAGTTCACGACAGAAACAGTGATCGACGTTGGTGATTTTTCAAATTGCACCTTTGGTGCTAGCGCGGATGCCACCAGTAATTTTCGCAGTCAGCACATTGGCGGATGCCATTTCCTGTATGGAGATGGGTCGGTTCACTTTATCAGTGAGAATGTCGATTTAGGCGTTTATCAGGCGCTTTCCACCATTCAGGGAGGCGAAGTCGTCGAGACACCTTAGTCTCGATGAGTGATATTTATCTCGCTGTTTCATGAAGTGGAATGTGATTTTCTACGATGGAGAAAACGATCCTGCATCAGCATGGTGCTTCAATTCCGAATCAGTCTGACCTTGATCAGGCTTTAGACGAACTGACTAAAGCCAACCGAGCGTCGGTTGGCTTTTTAGTCGGGCAGCGGATTCAATTGACGGAGGAATGTCTGCAGAGTCTTTCCGCCGTTGCGAAAGAATGGGTTGATCTTTCCTGCCAGGCAAAACGAATCCCGGAAGCGAGTGCGGTTCGCGCAGAAGAAGTGCTTGCGGGCCCGGTTTCCGTGGCGCGATTTCTGCAAGTCTTATTAATCAGTCTGAAAGCGATTCAGCGTTCTGGCACTCCTCGACTGCCTGCATCTCCGACACTGTCAACTGAGCAACAATGGCGTGTGCCTGTTTTTCCTACCCGTGGGATTTATGACGCGTTGGTCTTCGCCGGGTTGAAGGCGGAGGCCTGGTTAAAGTCGGGTGTGGAATCGGCGTCGTTGTTTGATCTCGCTCATTTGAAAACAGATAGCAGCGAATCAATGCCGCTGACACTGGTGCTGGGAGCGGGCAACGTCTCTGCGATTCCCGCCACCGATGTATTGACGAAAATTTTACAGGATGGAGAACGAGTTTTATTAAAGATGAATCCGGTCAACGCGTATCTGAAGCCGGTATTCGAACAGGCGTTTCAGCCGTTGATTGCTGCTGGGCTACTGCGGATTGTGGAAGGGAATGCGGCCGCTGGCGAATATCTAGTGTCGCATTCTGACATCGATCGGATACATATCACCGGATCGACGCAGACACACGATGCGATTGTCTGGGGGAGTGATCCTGCAGAACGAGAGTCTCGGAAAGCGAAGAACCAGCCTTTGATCAATGTGCCGGTTACGAGTGAGCTGGGAAATGTGTCTCCTTGGATTGTGGTCCCCGGCGCGTATTCGGAAAAACAGCTACAGTTTCAAGCGGAGAACATTGCTGCTTCGATTGTGAATAATGCTTCGTTTAATTGTCTGGCGACCAAAGTGGTCATTACGTCTGCGGACTGGCCTCAGCGAGATCGGTTTCTGGCGATGATTGAGTCTCAGCTGGAGCAGATTCCCAGACGCTTTGCCTACTATCCGGGCGCGGCGGAACGTTGGGAACGGTTTACAGGGGACGTGCCTGAAGATAAAGAGTATCTGCCCTGGAAATTGATTCGCAATGCCGACCCCCGGCAGTCACCGCACTTATTTCAGGAAGAATCATTTGTCTGTGTTTGTGCCGAAACAGCGCTACAGGCTGATTCTGATGTCGATTTTCTCGAACAGGCCGTCGCGTTTGTGAACCAGGAAGTATGGGGCACGCTGTGTGCCACGATAACGGTTCCGGATTCGTTTCAAAAAACAGATCGCAAAACTCTGGATGGTTGCATCTCTCGAATGCAGTATGGCGCGGTGGGAATCAATCACTGGCCTGCTTTGAATTATGCGTTTATGTCAACTCCCTGGGGAGGGGCACCGGGGGCTGATTTAACCAATGTTGCCAGTGGGATTGGAAACGTGCATAACACCTTCTTTCTTTCAGATGTGGAAAAAACGGTGTTGTATGGACCGCTCACGCTATTTCCCAAACCGGTCTGGTTCCCCTCGCATCCGAATCCGGAAGCAGTTGGCTGGGGGTTAATGAAGTTGTATACTCAGCCTTCGCTGATGAATCTTGTCCGCGTGGGGCTTTCAGTCGTCTTCAAATAATTATTTCCATTAAGCAAACTTAGCGCAGGTTTATTCAAGATGCCACAGACAAGTTCATTGGAAATTCTCAAATGCTTCACTATAGCAGTCCTACTTCTGTTTCCCGGTCTTGATATAGGTGGATATTCCAGTGAGGCAGCGGAGTCGAAAGTGCCTAAGCTGGAGCCGGCGACTTATACGTTTTCACCGGGTCCCGATTTTCAATTTAAATTTCAATCTCGTTTGATTCAAGCCATCCCTGGTGATGTGCTTGTATTGGAAGCGGGGAAATATCAGCTACTGTCTGGATTAAATCTGGTGACGGATAACGTCACGATTCGTGGGCAAGGTCATGAGAAAACAGTGCTTTCTTTTAAGGATCAGACGGACGGCAGTTTTGGTTTACTGGCAAGTGGGGATAACCTGGTTCTGGAAGATTTCGCGGTTGAGGATACGAGTCATAACGCCATCAAAGTTTTAGGGGCAGAGAACGTGACCTTTCGGGGCGTGCGTACGGAATGGACGGGAGGACCGAAAACGACGAATGGCGCTTATGGACTTTATCCGGTGCAGTGCAAAAACGTGTTGATCGAAAATTGTATCGCCATCGGCGCAGCCGACGCGGGGATTTATGTCGGTCAGTCGACTGATGTGGTTGTCAGAAATTGTCGCGCCGAATCGAATGTTGCCGGCATTGAGATTGAAAATACCATCAACGCCGACGTTTACGAGAATGTCGTTACGAAGAATACTGGGGGGCTGTTGGTATTTGACCTGCCGGGACTTCCTCAGAAGAATGGACGTCACGTACGTCTGTTTCGCAATCGGATTTTCAAAAACAATACTCCCAATTTTGCGCCCAAAGGGAACATGGTCGCTTCTGTACCCGCTGGTACGGGAGTGCTGGTGATGGCGACCGATGATGTAGAAGTCTTTGAAAATCAAATTGAAGATAACAGAACGTTCAGCATCTCTGTGGTCAGCTTTCTGATCTATGGAAAGAAATTGAAGGATAAACACTATGACCCTTACCCGGAGGGAATTTCGATTCATGATAATCAAATCAAGGGGGGCGGCACCGCACCTGACGGCGAGCTTGGTTTAGTTCTCAAGTCCATGGTCGGCACACCGCTGCCTGCGATCGTGTATGACGGTGTAATCGATCCGAAAAAGCAGGTTGATGGAAAACTTCCGACAGAACAAAGTCTGCGAATGTCAAACAACGGGGATGCGAAGTTCCTGAATGTCGATTTCAGTAATCTGAGTCCCGTCAATATTGCGACGGGCAAATATCGGCCCAGTGCAGAGGTGACCCCGTATGAAGGGACGCTGACGCCACTTAAACCGGTTCAGCTCAAACCACATGGGATTCCAGAACCAACGAAAAACACGACATTACTTGTCTATTACGAAGCCCCCCAAAAGCTATCGGAACTGGGGCTGTTTCAGGGGAATGGTGCCTCGCAGGAACCCGTTGATGGAGTAATCCCCTACGATTTAATTACGACTCTGTTTACCGATTACACAACCAAGTATCGGTTTGTGCGATTGCCTGAGGGGGGACAAGTCAAGTTTAAGTCGGCAGGGGTTCTTGAATTTCCAGTGGGGGCGATGTTGATCAAAACATTTTCCTATCTAAATGATCTGCGGGATCCGTCGCAGGGAGAACGTCTACTGGAAACGCGAGTGGAATTTCTCAAAGAGACAGGCTGGTACGGTTATTCTTACATCTGGAATGAGGAACAAACGGAGGCGGAGTTGAGTCTGGGGGGAGGGGAAGTCGAGGTTTCCTGGGTTCATTCCGATGGAAAACCACGCTCGACGCGTCATCTCGTGCCCAATGCCAATCAATGCATCAGTTGTCATGGTCAGCATGATAAGTATGTGCCCATTGGTCCGACGGCTGCCAACCTGAACCGGCTGTATCACTACGCTCAGGGAGAAGAGAATCAACTGGCATACCTGACGCGCAACGATTTACTGAAAGCGGCTCCCGAACCGGAAGCAATTGAAGTTCTGGCCGATTTTGATGATCCGGATTCAGGAACTCTGGATCAGCGGGTGCGTGCTTATCTGTCGGTCAATTGTGCGCACTGCCACAGTCCCGGTGGAAACGCCCGGACGACGGGACTGGATTTACGTTTGACGCAATCCGATCCAGCCAAAATTGGTGTCTGGAAAACGCCGGTAGCAGCAGGCCGGGGATCAGGCGGACGGAGTTATGATATTGTTCCCGGTGAGCCTGACAAATCGATTTTGATGCATCGCTTGCAATCGCGTGATCTGGCCGCGCGGATGCCGAATATCGGAAACCGAATGATGCATCAGGAAGCGGTCGAACTGATACAGCGGTGGATCCGTGAAATGCAGCAGGATTCTGTTAAGAAGCAGACGCCATAGTTCGTGGTCGTATTCAGCAGCAAGATCCTTTGCTCCCGGTTTAAACTGCAGCTTTGTGCTCGTAGGAGTGGCTGTCTTGAATGATCAACTGATTGCGGCCTTTTTTCTGTGACTTGGCTAAAGCATGTGAACCGCGTTCGAGCACGAGTTCAGCAGAGTCACCAGGAACGCAGGTAAGATATGCGAGGCTGGCGGTCACGACGACTTCCGGGCTGGAGGCTTCGAGACGAAAGTGGTGATGGCGGATGGCGTCGCGAATGGTTTCTGCATTGGCTTGACCTTCACTGAGCGTATAGCTGGGGAACAGGATTGCCAGCGTATCGGATTTCCAGATACAGATGACATCCTCGTCTCTCACTTTATGTAACACCAGTCGCGAGATCGTTTTCATGAACTTGACCGGAGCCATGATCCCAAACCGTTCTTTGAGTTGGTCATGCTGATTCATTTGGACAAGTAGTAAACCGCAGGTCTGTTCGCTCGAAGTACTTCCCAGCAGCATCATTTCCAGGTTGGCTTCAAATGCTGCAGTTTCGGGTAGTTTTAAATGGACGTGTTCCGGTTCAAGGACCCATTGCATCGCCGGGAATTTTTGTTTTTTCTTTTTGTCTGGTTTCGTTTCAATTTTGGCTTGGTTCTGATCCAAATTCTTTCGATCTACCAGCCGCGTGATGAGTTCCAGCAAGTTCGAACGTTTTTTATTCAGTTCGGTCGATTGCTCATTTGTCAGCACCATGCCAGGAAACTTTTCGAGCAGGCTGCAGGCTGACTGAGCGATATCCAATGTTTCTTTGACATGTTGAAAGCAGCCTTGGATATGTTTTTTGGCACGACGGAGATTACGTGCGGGGGCGCTCTTGCCGAAAAAGTAGCCAGTGGTAAAACCGAGGCTAACGGCAATTAATAAGCCCGCTCCGAACAAAATTAGAACTTCATTTGACAGGGATATCATAGATACTAATAGGCTTGTTGTCATGCTTCTCTTCCTGACTGGGAAGGAAATATATCTCTCCCGAAGGGGGATGAAACATTGATTTTTGAAAAGTATTTAGTCAGAACCGACTATTGCGTAGCGCTTTGATCAGCTTCTACATAAATGAAGCTTAGTGCGCAGACGGGAGGTGTGTTTCCTACAAATCAACTTCACAAGGGAATCTCAACCGAAGAATGTATCGATTGTAGTGGTTCTTCCGCGCAGGGGACTGTGGGGACGCTCTTCACAAGATCTGAATACCGGATGAAAGCGGGGGAAATTATTTCCGCTTGCTGGCTTCTGTGGGGCCTGCCTGAACGGGAGCCGGCTTTGGTTCGAGGAAGTGGAGGCTGAGAACGATATCAGTGTCTCGATTGCCCAGTTGTTCGACCAGCTTCTCGTCGACAGTGAAGACAAAGGAAATCTGTTTGCCATTCGGTGCTGTGCAGAGGTAGTAAATCCATTGCACGGGGATTTCGTTTGCTTTGCCGGCAACCGTGACTCGATGGATATATCCACCATCCTCGGGAGAGAGGTTTTCGGCTTTGAGAATCTTGATTAGCTTATCACCCAGAGAGGTGCGAATATCTTGCTGGAACTGTTCTTCGGGAGTGTGTTCTCCCGGTTTGACGGCCGGGATTTTTGAGATGTTGGCTTGAGCGATCAAGCTCCCTTTATCCAGTAATCGCAGGACAGCAACCTGACCGGTTTGATGAAAGACATACCAGTCCCGTGGCAGTAGCAGGCGGACATCCCAGGGAGGCTCAAAGCTCAAAAATTTTGATTCTGGTTTTGTTTCGAGAGGGATGGAAGCGAGTACTTCTTCGGTGAGCGGCCCTGGTGCCGTCGCCAGTTTACGGTCCCATTTGACATGCGCGGTCACTTTCATGCCCGGGCTGACAGAACCGACTGACCGTTTTTCATTCTGGTTCATTTCCAGGTGGCTGATGAAATTCTCATCTAAACGAAACTGAAGTGTTCCGGTAATCGTAATTTCTGTCTGGGCACCAACGGTGGCGCCTTCAATACTCCCTTGAAAGCTGATTACCGCCAGATCGTCTTCGACTGATTCCAGTTTACAGGTCAGTTCCGACTTGAGGACCGCTTCGAGACCTGCCAGAGACTGGATGACCCAGCGATCGGGAGTCCACGCTTCGCCGACTTCGACGTCGGATTGTGGCAGCAGCGCGATCACAGGCAAGCTGTCTCCCGGTGAGTTCAGCAATTCCAGTTCGGATGGCATCAGGGGACTCGTGGGAGAATGCAAAGAAAGACCTTCGGTTTTGCCTTCCGCGACGATCATGCGATGCTTGTCTCTTCCGCGGGCAAATGTTTTTTGTCCCTGCACATCAATGTTAGCCGTCGCCGATTCATAGTATCGTAGAGAACGGAGCGCTTCGGCATCACGTCCGGTTCCGGGCAGTCTGCGTTCCAGGTATTGAAGTTTGCCTTCTACATTCAAAGTGAGTGATCTGGCTTTACCTGATTTAATTGCTGTCTCGAGTTGGCCTTCCACGTTGATTGTGGAGTCCACGTTAAAGGTGCGTGAGTCTTGGACTGGTTCTTTGAATTCATAGGTTTCCGCATCAGCTGATTTCAGATCTGAAATCAGATTGATCGCCAACAGCGAAATGATGAAACAGAAAATCCGTGAAGGAATCGCAGCACTCAATGAAAACATTCGGAAGGCTCCGTAAATCAAGCGTCCATACTGATTGGAGAATGCAAGAAGGAAATTTATTCGTTTACCGCCACTTTGGTCTGCTGAGCCATTTCGCGTGATGTTGCCAGGATTCCAGCTACATCCAGCCCCAGGTCGCCCAGTAATTCGCTTCGGTTACCATGTTCAATATATCGGTCTGGAATCCCAAGTCGTTTAAGATGGCTTGTATTCAGACCAGCCTCGTTGGCAGATTCCAGAACGGCGGAACCAAAACCGCCGCAGAGTGTACCTTCTTCAATGGTAATCACAAAGCCCGATTCCTGAATCGCCCGATGAATGACCTCGGTGTCGATTGGTTTAGCAAATCGGGCGTTGATCACGCCGACATCCAGGCCCTCTTCTCGCAGTTGTTCGGCGGCCTGGATACAATTCGTGAATAAAGAGCCAAATGCGATGAGCATGCCATCTTTGCCCCAAACATAGACTTCCGATTTACCCAGTTCCACGGGGGCTACCTTGCGTTCGACAGAATCCGCGGGTGCTTTGGGATAGCGAATCGCCGTTGGGCCATCATGGTTCAGAGAAAATTCGAGCATCGACTCGACATCTCGGGCATCTCCCGGAGACATCAAAGCAATATTCGGGAAGCAGCGCATATAGGTATTGTCAAACGCACCGTGATGCGTGGGGCCATCCTCACCGGCGATTCCGGCCCGGTCCATGCAGAAGGTGACAGGCAGGTTTTGTAGTGAAACTTCCTGGAAAATATGGTCGAAACTGCGTTGCAGGAAGGTACTATAGATATCGACAATCGGTCGCAGCCCCGCTTTTGCCATTCCCCCGGCGAATGCGACGGCGTGTGCTTCACAGATGCCGGTATCAAAAAAGCGATCCGGGAATCCATCACGAATTTTGCCCAGTTTGTTACCGGCACACATGGCGGCGGTCAGGACCACGACCCGCTCATTGTCGGTCATGGCCTGGAAGATCGAGCTGCTGACTACATCGGTGAATCCTTTGGAAGTGCTGCCGCCCGGTTTTTCGATGGGTACAATTTCGTTTTCTTCGTTCCGCTGGAAGGGGGCCGGCGCGTGGAAGGAGACCGGGTCATTGGTAGCCGGTTCGAAGCCGTGCCCTTTTTCTGTCAATACATGCAGCAGTACAGGGCCTTTGATGTTTTTGATCATCTCCAGATAGCCGGACAGCTCTTCAATATTATGTCCGTCGACGGGGCCGATATAGCGGAAGCCCATTTCCTCAAACAGCATCCCGCCATGCAGGAAGCCTTTGACGGCCTCTTTGAAACTGCCTAGCGTGTGTTCCATCGATTCGCCGACGACAGGAACTTTATTTAACAACCAGGAAACGTCCCGTTTTAAACCGTTATAGAAGGGAGCGATGCGGGCTTTGTCGAGATATTTCGCCAGACCTCCAACGCGGGGACAAATTCCCATTTTGTTATCGTTGAGGATGACGAGAACATCTTTATTCAGGCCGGCTGCATTGTTCATGGCCTCGAAGACAACGCCTGACGGAAGTGCGCCATCACCGATGACGGCGACTGATTTGCGGCTGGTTTCGCCAGTCAGGTCATCGCCGGCTTTCAAACCTAGAACTGTAGAGACACTGGCTCCTGCATGGCCTGTCATAAACAGGTCGTAGTCGCTTTCTTCCGGATTTGGATAACCCATCAATCCCCCTTTGCGGCGGATCGTGGAAATTTTGGAGTAGCGGCCTGTGAGTAATTTGTGGGGATAGATTTGATGCCCGGTATCCCAGATGAGCCGATCTTTTGAAAAGTCGTAGGCGAGATGCAGGGCAATACAGAGTTCGACGACGCCGAGATTACTTGCAAAGTGTGCCGAGCGGTCTTCGACGACCGTACACAAAACTTCACGAATTTCTGCAGCCAGGGTTTCGAGATCACCCCCGGATAAAGTTTGCAACTCAAGCGGTGACTTGATCCGTGGTAGAATTTCGATTTTCATCAGTGGTCTCGTTCCAATATAAAATGGGCCAGTTCTTCCAATCTTTGGCCGTGGCTCCCTAATGGGGCGATCGAGAGGCACGCTTCGTCAATCAAATTTTTAGCGCGTCTGCGACTTTCTTCAACGCCAATCAGGGAGGGGTAGGTTAATTTACCGTGTTCGGCATCTTTTCGCACGCCTTTTCCCATTTTTTCTTCATCACCGGTTAAATCAAGCAGGTCATCGGTAATTTGAAATGCCAATCCTATGCAAGTGCCGTATCTTTCCAGTTTTTCCAGGGTTACAGCATCTGCACCTGCAATCCGGGCACCCATTGTGAGGGCACTGCAAATTAATCGACCGGTTTTACGACGGTGAATTGCTTCGAGTTCTTCCAAAGTTGAATTTTGGCGATGTTCTGATTCAAGGTCGGCGACTTGTCCGCCCACCATGCCGACGGCGCCAGCGGCATTGGCTAGATCAACACAACATTCAGCAGCACAAGACTTTACTGCAATTTGTTCAGCCATGATTTCAAAGGCGCGCGTTAAGAGGGCGTCTCCTGCCAAAATCGCGTTGGCTTCCCCGAATTTGATATGGCTGGTGGGCATGCCTCTACGGAGTTCGTCATCATCCATGGCTGGTAAATCGTCGTGGATCAGGGAGTATGTGTGCACCATTTCAATGGCGCAGGCGGCGGGGATCGCGGTTTCCTTCTCTCCGCCACAGGCTTCACAACTGAGCAGAACTAGAATCGGACGCAGCCGTTTTCCCCCCGCAGAGAGGCTATAGGACATTGCTTCTCTGAGAATCGGAGGGCAGTCTGCTGAGTGATCGAGGGCGTCGGGAAGGTGACGATTGATCAGATCCTGAAATTCGCTCCAGGTTTCCTTAAAGGAAAGAGAATTCTCACTCATTCAATCATGATCTTTGTGCGAAGTTGCTGGTGAATCTCATTCTGTTTCTGTCGCCGTGGCCGCTAGCAGCCCGATTTCACAGGCTTTGAGATATTCATCAATCATCAATGTTTCGTTTGTAGTATGGATGTCTTGTTGGCCGCATCCAAGTGTGACGGTGGGAAACCCGTGAGCGGCCATCCAGTTGGCGTCCAGCCCCCCATTGCCAATCGTCAACTTGGGTTGTCCCCCTAGTTTCTGAATGGCCTGTTTTGCGGTTTGAACCGCTGGTTCCTCTTCTGACAGGCGAAAGGAATCATATTTTAAATGTGATTCGAAGGAAATGCTCCCGCGCTTTCCGAGGCTGTTTTTCGTGGTTTTTGCAGACTTCTGGAAGGCTTTTTTGAATTCATTCAGAATTTTTTGTCGAAAGCGGGGGTTGTGACTGCGTGCTTCGGCTTTGATGGTTAATTCAGGCATGACCACATTTGTCGCAGCGCCTCCCGAGAGGACGCCGATGTTACTGGAGCCGCTCTCTTTGCCTTTGAGTACCAGGCCATGCCAGCCATTCTCAACGAGATCTTCGATGGCTTTACCGGCAATAACAGCGGCGCTGACTCCCAGTTCCGGATGCGCGCCCGCATGGCTGGCGATGCCAGAAATATGAATCAGCATGCCAGAATCACCGGTGGCCCCGATACAGATCATATCAGCCAGCTTGCCGTCCCAGTTGAAACACAGTTTGGGTTTTCCCAGTTTTCCGGTCGCCAGATTTCGCACTCCGACGAGACCGATTTCTTCCTGAACCATCCAGCAGAAGGTGAGGGGAGGGTGAGGCAGATCCTGTTCCAGAATGGTGAGTAGTGCATTCAGAATCACGCTGCAGCCGCCCCGGTCGTCGGCTCCGAGTGCGGTCTGATTGCTTTTCGAGTGAATCAAATTCCCTTTTCTGACTGGTTCTGCACCAACGCAGAGAGGGACGGTATCCATGTGAGCCATTAACAGGCGTCGGGGACCGCGAATCGTGCCAGGCAGCTTGACGATCAGGTTTCCTGTTTCGCCACCAATGGGGCTTTTTTTATAGGCAGCGTCAAATGTAATCTGCTTCTCGGGGAGGCCGGCCTTTCGAAGTCGTCCTACAATTTCCGCGGCAATATTTCCTTCTTCCCCACTTTTGCCGGGAATGGCCATCAGAGCGGTGACGAGTTGTAATGCCTGTTTGGAATTGACTTTAGCGGAAGCGGCTGTGGTACGGGGGCTCATAATGAGGCTTCAACCAAAAAGAGTAAGTGAGAGTTTTCGGGCTTATTAAGCAAGTTACGCTTTCAGGTAAGTTTTTTCAATGCGGTTTGCTGTTCGAAAAGTACACTACTTTGAGACAGTGGCAGACTCATATTGCTGTAAATCAGGATCAAAATTAGAATCCCGGCTGTTTTGTGGCTCAATTTCATGAACCGGTTCCAGATGACCCGGGCTGAATCTTAACATCGGTATTCTGTTTTTTGAAGATGATTCGTTCCCAGCTGCGCTGGCTCAAGCATTTAATGCTGGCATTGATTACGCTCATACTGTTGGCAGTAGGGAGTGAGGTCGCGTTACGTATTGCCGAATATCGGCAGCAGGTTTCTGTCAGTAACTATGATACAGAAGGCTTTCTGATTCCTTCTGATGTGACCTATCATCGGATTCGGCCTTTGCAGGATGTCTCCCGAAAACATCCGGATACGGAAGAGTTGGTTCAGATAAAGATCAACAGCATGGGGCTCAGAGGGAGTGAGTATACCATTCCCAAGCCGGCCGGCGTGTTTCGGATTCTCTGCCTGGGAGGAGAAACGGTGCTCGCACCAGAGATGGAAGCGTCGGATACCTTTTGTGTGCGTCTGGAAAATCTGTTGCAAAAACAGACTCAGTTGAAGATAGAAGTGATCAATGCCGGTGTGCCTGATGCCTGTCCGCTGATGTCTTATCTGCATTTAAGACATTCTTTGTTGGGACTTCAGCCCGACTTAATTCTGTTCAATTTTGATATGTCCGATGTTGCCGACGATCACGCGTTACGGCGTTATACCCAGATTGGAGATTCCGGAATTCCGCTCTGCTCGATGCATCCGTTATACGAGAAGATCAATGCTCCGGAGCGGCTGGAGAGCCATTTTTTTGTGTACCGTTACACGTTGAGGTGGGTCGGAGACTACTGGGTCGAAAACCAGCCAGCGGGTCTTGATCGGGACATTGATACGCCTCAGGGGAAATATTTGTGGCTGGAAGATCATCCTCCTGACTGGTCTGTGTATGTCAGACAGACTTTGGAACCGATTCAGAACATTCAACAAGTCGCACAGGGGACGTACTCCCGATTTATCCTGGCATCGTATCCTAAGCCGTGGCAGGTTTCGGAGACTGCGATGAACGGGGATCAGGCACGCAGTTCGCTGGGAGTACGCGAGGGCGTGCGGTATGCCAGTCGCTTTCCGTTCGAGTTACTGGAGACCTATGCGAAGCAATTGAACCTTTCGTATTGTGATACATCGTCTACATTTCAGAGCATTCAGAACCCAGACCGTTATTATTTGAACAGTGTCCCGCAATTCTCCCGGGAGGGACATGCCCTGTATGCCCGAGAGCTGGCATTGTTTATTTTGAAAGATATTCCCGGGATCTGGTCAGATGCCGTTCCTGATTCTTCTGCACAGCCGGCGCCCCAGCAGGCTCTGGTTCCGGTGCGCTGAACAGGAGACAGGAGAGGACTCTCACGCTTGGAATGGATATAATGGTAATAGTGGGTCTGGCAGTAAACCAGAAACAGTGTTAATAGCAACATAGCAGATTCAGAGAGTTGATCTTAAGGGGAAAGCCTTCAATCAGATTCAGGGTATCAATTTCTTTGATTTTCAAAGAGGTTATGCTCAATCATGACATATCTTTATTGATGTTAAGGGATCTTAACATTTCAGTGTAGAACCAAAATTCTGATCCGTTTGTAAAACATTGAAAAAATCCGTGAAATGAATGGTTGTCCATCAGGTCTCTCAAATTGTTGGTGAAAAATCCTCTCATTTTGAAATGAACTCCCATCGAAAACAGGAAAGAAATTTATGGGTTCGTATGAAACAGCTTGTCGTTATTTTGACCAGGCTTCCCGCCAGGTCGGCCTATCGCGCAACATGCAGGACTTATTGCGGACACCGGAACGCGAAGTGAAGGTGGAAGTAGCGATCGAGCGCGATAACGGCGAGATCGCGACCTATATCGGGTATCGAATTCAGCATGACAGTTCACGTGGTCCGATGAAAGGGGGGCTTCGTTTTCATCCGGAAGTCGATGCCGATGAAGTCCTGTCGCTGGCCTCACTGATGACGTGGAAGACGGCGCTGGTGAATATTCCCTTTGGTGGTGCGAAGGGGGGGATTTCAGTCAATGCTGGCCAACTCTCTCCAGGGGAACTGGAACGGGTGACCCGCAAATTCATTGATAAAATTTACGATGTAATCGGGCCATTAAAAGATATTCCGGCCCCCGATATGGGGACCAACGCGCAGGTGATGGCCTGGATTATGAATCAGTATGAAAAATATCGTGGCTTCAACCCCGCTTGTGTGACAGGGAAACCTTTGGAATTGCATGGTGCTGATGGGCGTGAAGAAGCAACGGGACGTGGAGTGGCGATGATTACACGTGATACCCTGGACCACCTGAAGATCGATGTGACAGGAGTCACGGTTGCCATTCAGGGGTTTGGTAACGTGGGGAGTTATACCGCTCACTTTCTGGATGAATTCGGGGCCAAAGTCGTTGCGGTTTCCGATGCCAGCGGTGGGATTTATAGCCCAGACGGGATTAACATTCCCAAGCTGATTGAATACACAAAAGATACCGGAGCAGTAAAGGGTTTTCCGGAAACGGAAGCAATTTCGAATGATGAATTGCTGACTTCGAATGTGACGGTTTTGATTCCCGCCGCATTGGGAGGAGTGCTTACGACAGAAAATGCCCGTGATATCAGGGCGAAATGCATTATTGAGGCTGCCAATAACCCAACGGAGCCGGATGCAGACGAGATTTTTGAGAAAAATGGAATCGTTGTTGTACCCGATATTCTGGCGAATGCGGGCGGAGTGACCGTGAGTTATTTCGAATGGGTACAGAATCGGCAGCATTTTAGTTGGGAAAAAACCCGTGTTCGCTCCGAGTTAGATCGTATTATGCATGACAGCTTTGAATTGGTCTGGAAAATTGCCACGGATAAAAAGGTTTCGCTACGTGTTGCCGCTTATATTCTGGGGATCGGCCGTGTGGGACGGGCAACCGTTCTAGGGGGTATTTAAGACCTGACTGGAATTCCCTTCTCCCATTCAATTCTGAAATTGATTAATAATTCTAAGTTTAACACCAGGCGATAATGAGGTGATAATATGCTATCAACAGAGCAGCTGATCAATGACTGTGTACTATTTCAGTCTGTGACTCCCGATGAAATGGAAGAACTGCTTTCGACTTCGGAGTGGGAAGAGTTTTCCGAAGGGACCCGGATCCTTGATGAAGGCAATTCCACGCGTTATCTCTGGATTATCCAGAGTGGTTCCTGTGAAGTGCGCAAAAAACTGTCGAACGGTAGCGAGCAGGCTCTGGCTGAATTAAGTCCGCTTTCTATTTTTGGTGAAATGTCGTTCTTCAAACCGGCGCCGCATTCTGCAAGTGTCGTCGCATTGACGGATGTCAAAACGGTACGTATCCCGGGACGTGATTTTGATCAGATGCTTAAAAACGGAGCTAACGGGGCACAAAAAGTTGTGTTTAATACGGTTCGGATCATGTCTGATCGGCTCAGGATAATGGATAAATGGACAGCGGACATGGTTGAGAGTTGTGGTTCCCGGAGCAAGAATGCCGAGTGGCACGATTTCCGATCCAAGCTCTATACCGAGTGGCAATTCTAAATTTTGGTGCTAACTAATGTACGCTTGAGCTGAGTCATGAGCAAAACAAGGGCGATTTCCCACTGACAGGGATCCCCCGTTGACACATTCCCGCTGATATTTGATACTCCCACTGAAATATCAGGTCGATTCACCGATGAGGCGCTGTTTAGGAGCGCACTTTCTGGTGACCGGTGTGTCTGGTAGAATGAAGAAATACTATTTTGCGAAACCAAGCTGAAGAGAACGGGCGCACTGTCCCGTAGATTTTTAAGAGTATCATGACTGAATTAGACCTGCCTCAATATACACAACTGCTGGCTCAGCAGGCGCGCGATGCCTCCCGAAAGCTGGTTTCCGCCAATGGAAATCAGAAAAATGCCTGGTTGCGCCGGATGATTGAGTTGATTCAACAACGCACGCCTGAGTTACTGGAAGTCAATGCAAAAGATGTGCAGCAAGCTCCTGAATACGGTCTGGCGGAAGCAGCAATCGATCGGTTGAGACTGACCGAGTCCCGATTACAGGGGATTACGACCGCGCTGGAAGAGATTATTGCACTCCCGAATCCGATCGGTGAAGTCATCGGAAGTAACATGCGTCCTAATGGCCTGTTGGTGACGCGCATCCGTGTGCCTTTGGGAGTGGTCTTCTTTATCTATGAATCACGACCGAATGTGACCATCGACGCGGCGGCGTTATGCGTCAAAAGCGGGAACGCCGTGATTTTGCGAGGTGGGAAAGAAGCTTTTCACAGTAACATGGCTTTTTATGCGTTATTGCAACAGGGATTGAAAGACGTCGGTCTGCCCGAGCAGGCTGTGCAACTGGTGGAGACGACAGACCGGGACGCGGTCGGGCATTTTCTAAAGCTGAGTGAATTTATTAATGTGACGATTCCCCGTGGTGGAAAGGGATTGATTGAGCGCGTGGCCCGTGATGCGACGATGCCTGTGATCAAGCACTTTGACGGAGTCTGTCATGTCTATCTTGATCAATCAGCGGACCTGGAACTGGCGAAGTCGATTACCGTCAACAGTAAATGCCAGCGTCCGGGAGTCTGTAATGCCGCCGAAAGTCTGTTAGTGCATGCTGATCTGGTGGAGACTGTTTTTCCTGCTGTAGTGCAAGCACTGCTTGAGCAGAAAGTTGAGCTTCGCTGCTGTCCCCGATCTCTGGAGTTGATCAGTGGCGGCAAGCCGGCGACGGAAGAAGATTATGCTACAGAATACGGGGCAAAGATCATGTCCGTCAAAATTGTGAATGACATGGATGAAGCCATTTGTCGGATTCACAAATACGGATCAGGACACACAGAATCGATCATTACCAAGGAATTGGCGGCTGCAGAAAAGTTTACGACCGAAGTGGATTCCGCCGCTGTGATTGTCAACGCCAGTACGCGATTTAACGATGGGGGCGAGTTTGGACTGGGGGCTGAAATCGGCATCAGTACCGATAAGTTCCATGCACGTGGCCCCTGTGGTTTGCATGAGCTGACGAGTTACAAATATGTGGCCCACGGAGCAGGGCAGATCAGAGAGTAGAAGGCATTGGGTGATTCGGAATTCAGGGAGCGGGTCTGATCTGTTTCTGAGTTTGAATATTAGGGAGGCCAGGGATGGCAGACGTACTCAGTCAAAATGAAGTCGAGTCGCTATTATCGGCGTTAGACCCCAGCGCGTCGAGCGGTGGTGGCGGGTCGAGTCGGCCTTCTACGCGCAATAACGACTTCAATTCCCAGATCAGCATTTATGACTTCAAACGCCCCGAACGTGTCAGTAAGGAACAAATGCGGGCCTTTCGTGCGTTGCATGAAAGTTTCAGTCGCGAATTCGGCGCTGCGCTGAGTGGGATGCTTCGCTCAATTATTGAAGTGAAATTGATCAGTGTTGACCAGTTGACTTATAGCGAGTTTGTTTTCAGCCTTGAAAATCCAACCTGTTTCAACCTGCTCGAATCAGAAACCCTTGATGGGCATATTATTCTGGATATCAGCCCGTCCATTATTTTCCCGATCATTGACCGGCTTTTAGGAGGAGATGGGAATTCGCAGGGCGCCTATCCCAATCGGGCGTTGACCGAAATTGAAATTCGTCTTGTTTCTCGGATCACCGGGCTGGCCATTGAGGGCATCGAATCGGCCTGGAGTAACCTGTGTGACTGGAAGCTGCGCGTTTCTCAGGTCGAAAGTAATCCACAACTGGTGCAGATTGTGCCTCCCAACGAAGTGATTGTTTTGATTTCATTCGAAGTCACAATGGGGGAAACCCGCGGCATTATTAACTTGTGTATTCCCTTTAATACAATTGAGCCCCTCTCGAATAAACTGACGTCCGATACCTGGTCTGCTTATAAGAAGAAGTCTCCTGATATGAGACAGCAGTTGAATCTGGAAGCCAGTGTCTCCAAATCCAAGATCAATTTGAAAGTGGATCTGGACAACAGTAAACTGACTGCCGGGGAAGTTCTTAACCTGGCGGTTGGTGATGTAATCATGTGTAATAAGGGGAGTGCGCAAAGTTTGACCGTCGAATTAGAAGGTTCTCCGGTTTTTACTGCTTATCCAGGTGTCTATAAGGGACATAAAGCAATCAGCATTGAAAAGATGCTGGCCATTCCAAAAGATATTATTGAAGCGCGGGTTAAAGCGTCCGAGATGGCACAAGCATGAGCGCGAGGCTGCTTCTGCTTCGCTTCCAGAGTTGATTTTCAAGAAGGTGCAGAGGCTTTTACGCTGTTTTGTGTCCTTGGGGCGTCAATCCTAAACGGGGTAACTGACTATTTGGTGAGTGAAAAATCCCGATTTTAAGCAGATCAGACATTTTTTCTGGGAAGTCCCCCGGTTTTTAGTCTCGTTTCGGTAGAAAAAATAGAGTGAGGCTGATTATACTGCGCGATCAACTTTCATCATAATATCAGTACGGACTGTTTGTATGAACATGTCCCCTCTGTGTGGTTGACGAATCATTCAATTGTTGAATGAAGAGAATATTGATATTGTACCCCAGGGTTTGCGATCTGAATCTCTGTTTTCACAGAGGCGACTGCTGCCTCTGAATCGTTTACGAAGAGTGAAAATATAATGCCTAAGCAAAAGACACATAAAGGATTGAAGAAGCGGTTTAAGATCACTGCTTCTGGTAAAGCCAAGCACAGAAAAGCATCTCGTGGTCACATTCTCAGCAAGAAGAGCCCCAAGCGAAAGATGCGTCTTCGTGGTGATGGAGTTGTGACAGGTGCTGAGGCAAAATTGATTGTGAACGCACTGCGTTCCAGTTCGTAACATCACCGCCAATCCCGTATGCCTGAGTATGGGATATCAATCCTGACGGAATCAAAACTTAACTTCTCAGTTGGAAAGTAGTCATGAGAGTTCGAAAAGGTTCAGCTCGACGTCGAGCAAAGAAAAGACTGTTTAAAGAAGTACGTGGTAATGTTGGCGGTCGTAGCAAGTTGTTGCGAACCGCGAAAGAAACCCTGGTTCGTTCACGCGTTTATGCTTATCGTGACCGTCGCGTACGCAAACGTGAATTCCGAGCATTGTGGGTGACTCGCATTACCGCCGCCTGTCGTGAGCGGGGTACGAATTACTCACAGTTCATTAACGGCTTGACAAAAGCGGGAATCACGCTGAATCGTAAGTCACTCAGTGAACTTGCGATTTTTCAGCCCCAAATCTTTGATGAGATCGTGAAAGCTGCTCAAGCTGCATTGGTAGCTTAAGCCTGATACAGCCTTAATTGGCGAATCAAATTGCAAAGCCAGGTTTGTTTTGATCAGCAAGCCTGGCTTTTTTTATGCTCAAATCAAAGGGGACTGGGGGAAATTATGCCCTGTTGACCCTGAAAACTTGCTTTGAAAATTGCAGTACGACTTTTAAGCTGATTCTGGTATATTTCACTTCGAATTCAGGTCGAGGGGATCAGTGAGTTTCCCTTTCATGGAGGCGGGAAGCGAATGTCAAACAATGTTGAATCAATGCCAGCAAGCAAGAGGTGGTTTCGCTGCCGGGGAGTTTCTACGATCTGCATGTTAAGCACGCTGGCTCTGGTAGCGTGTACTGGGTTTCAGCATGTTGTTCCAGCACCGTTGGTGTTCGAGGAGCAATCGCAGAAGATTCTTGAAATTGCTCCCGTTGGAACACAGAAAGAGCAGGCAATCAAGCAGTTGAATGCAGCCGGGATTTCCGGAGAGTTTTCATCAAGTCCTTCGATCTATTATTGTGATCTGTGGAAACGCGAAGATGGAAACCGCTGGCATTTGAATGTTGCGTTACTTTTCAATGAGACAGGGGCGGTTTATAAAACGCGTCCTGCACAAGCAGATGTCTCTTGGGAAAGCACTGCAGATCCCACAACCGAAGCGGAGCGTCAATAGCTACCGCCCCTTTCTCTCAGCTGTCAACCGGGTCAGCCGGTTTTTCGAGTAGTTGAATATGCCCGTGACAGAATTTGCAGGATGCGATCGTTCCCAGGTATTTATGTGCGATTCGTAATTCTTCGCGACAATGAGGGCAGTTGGTGTAGAAACCAAATGATTGTGTCTGTTTTGAATCGAGATTCAAAGAGATAGGGGCCTGGCAGAACTTACAGCTGACTTTTTTGCCGAGGTACTTTTTATGAACCCGTAGATCTTTATGGCAGTCGGGGCATTGGAAGTAAAAGCCAACCGGATAGGCATCGCAGTGAGCAGAGAGTTCCTTCAGTGGATGGAAGGCAGGGATCTCGACGGTATCGTGATCCAGATCGTCGTTTAGCAGTGCGCGACAGGTTTGGCAGTGAACCAGGTTTGCAGGCATGTCCTCCCCGCATTGAGGGCAGGAACCACCAGGCCAGGCGGGCATAATCAATCCTTCTGTAGAAAATCATCGATGAAATATTGAGTGGGAACGAGATGGCCCCGATCTCGATCCCGGCAGTCTACTGTAATCGCTGTGAGTGGCTGTCCTCTAAGTGAGAATGAGAGGAAAAACTTCACGGCGGCATGCTCCCATTATAGCAGCGCCGTGAATGGTTATGAATCAGATTCTTACAAAGTGCATCAGGAATTTGGCCAAAAAGTTACTTTTGGGCATCCAGGCAATACAGGTTTTTAAAGGTTCTCAGGAACATGCGGCCGTTGGCCACAACGACGGTGGCGTGGCTGGGGTCATTGAGTTTGACCTTCCCGTACGATTTGAATTGGGGAGAGGCGTCAATCATGGCGACCTGGCCGTTTTCATCGATGCAGTATAGAACACCGTTGATGCATACGGGGGAGCTGCTGTAGCCGCCATCGACGCGTTCCGTCCAGACATTTTTCTGGGTCGCCAGATCAACACAGCTGACCACGCCACTATCGCCCCAGAGGTAAAGGTGCCCTTCGTAGACAATCGGTGTGGGGACATAAGGCAGTTTTGTTGAGCGCTGGTACTTGATGTGGGTTTCTTTGATATTTCCTGATCCGGTGGGATCGACGCCGTAGAGTAGTTTTCCTCTGCCGCCTCCGCCACAGGTTGCAAAAATCAGGCCTTCGCCGTAGACCGGAGAGGAAACGGTTCGCATTGGAAATTCTCCCGTGGTCCAGTTGGCTTTACCTGTTTCCGGGTCGAGACTGCTGACACCTGTGGCACCGCTGACGCAAATCAACTGCGGGCCGGTGTTGGGGTGATTGATTATGATGGGGGTTGCATAAGAAGTTCTGCGCACAGCCCGGTCTGCCTGCCAGATGGTTTTTCCGGTCAGCTTATTAAAGGCGGTCACTGAGCTGGGGCCTTGTTGATCATTGGTGGCGATCAACAGGTCTTTGTAGATAATGGGAGAGCTGCCGTGACCGTGCTGGCTGGTGAAGGACCCCAGGTTACGTTCCCAAATTTGATTTCCTTTGAGGTCATAGGCAATCAGAAAATATGATTCTTCGTCTGCAAATTCCACATATACGTGTTCGCCATCTGTAGCCGGGGTGCTGGAGGCCCAGCTTCCTTTTCGGTGTTTATGGCTTTTTTTCAATTTCGTTTCGCGTCGCCACTTTTCCTGACCGGTTTTCGGGTCGATACAAAATAGATAGCGGGTTTCTCCTTCGCCGAGAGCGGACGTCACAAACAGGTTGTCACCCCAGATTGAAGGTGACGAATGTCCTACGCCGGGCAGCTCTTTCTGCCAGGCATAGTCTTTCTCGGTCCATTTTTGAGGAAATCCTTTTTCACTGGAAATTCCAGAACCATCAATCCCGCGAAAGCGAGGCCAGTTCTCGGCCTGAAGTGTTGTCAGGGCGGAAAGGCAGAGACAAATACCAAGGGCCGTCCGTAGGGGAGTAGTGAAAACACGGGCGAAAATTAAACTAGGCATGGGAGATTCTCTTTACAGGCAGGAAGATATTGATGTTTCACGCGTTTAGCTTACTGAATTCTTATTTTAGCTTGACGAATTTTATGTTCTGGTGCAAGTTAATTGAATATAATAATTACTGGGGTTATCGTAAGTAAATAGGGCGTACCGATTTCGGCATTGTTTGCGGGGCGGGGGCTCCACCTTTTCCTGAAGAGAGTACCAGGCTCACTGATTTTCGACAGTGGAACGTTTCCTGCGTAATATTCTATGCATAATTCTGAGCAACAAAATCCAAATGGCGCTGCGTCGGTCGCTTATCTGATCATTCAAGAGCTGGATGAGCGGGGGAAAGTCTATCGTCTGGTCGACCGTCAGGTCACGACAATTGGTCGTGCGCCGACAAATCGGATTGTTCTGGATGATGAGGTTTGCAGCCGCAATCATTGTGAGATTTTTTATAGCGATTTTGCCTGGGTCATTCGCGATCTGGGAAGCCGTAATGGAACATTGGTGCAAGGGATTGCGATTACACAGGATCATGAACTCCAGGAAGGGGACGTGATTGAGCTCGGAGACAGTGAGGCGATCTTCACGTATGATGTTGCTCGTTTTTCGTCTCGTGCGACGTCATCTGGTTTGTCTGAAGAACTGGAGAGTGAAACGATCGGAGTCGGACAGCAATCCAGTTGGGAAGAGTTTAACGTTCCAGAGATTATCCAGCGAAAGAAGCACACACGGTTTCATACGCCACTTCCCCCGTCTCAACTTGACCGGGATCGGACAAGTCGTGAATTGGGACGTCTCTACCGCTTGGCATTGGATATGGGGAATACCCAGTCCGTACAGGAACTCTCGCAGATCGTATTGAATGGTTTGTTTGAGGGGACGAGTGCGGATATCGGGGCAATCTTGTACTTTGATCCAGCCCGGCATGAAGCTCCCAAGCCAGAAAATTTGAAAGTAATTGCGTTTCAGTCTGTGGATGAAATGCCCTATCAAAAACCATCTGATTTTCTGTCTCAGATGGTGTTTGAAGAGGGGGATGCGGTTCTGGCGCACAATGTCGCGGAGGACAGCAAGCTTTCGACCCGGGACAGTCTGGGAAAGATTCATGCCCAGAGTGTGATCTGTGCCCCACTGCGTAACAAGCAGGGGGTAGCAGGGCTGATTCACCTGTATTCGACCAATCCAGATAATCCGCTGGATTCTGACGATCTGGAGTTCACGCTGGCTTTGGCCGATCAGTTGGCCATCTCCTTTCAAAACCTGAATGAGAAAAAGAAGCTCTCTGAAGGTTTGGCTCGGGTGGAGGTTGAGAACAAGGCGCTGCGCGAGCAGTTGGAGCTGGAGAGTGAACTAGTGGGCAATAGCGCGAGTATGATCGCGATGAAGGAGCAGATCCTGCGGATTGCCCCGACCGATGCCAGTGTGTTGATTCGAGGGGAAAGTGGAGTCGGCAAGGAGCTGGTGGCCCGTGCGATCCACTTCAACAGTCTGCGTAAGAAACAACCATTCGTCTGTATGAACTGTGCCGCACTTAGTGAAGGCCTGCTGGAAAGTGAACTGTTTGGCCATGAAAAGGGGGCGTTCACGGGTGCCACCAGTCAGAAGCCTGGTAAATTCGAGCAGGCGCATCGGGGAACTTTGTTTCTGGATGAAGTCGGCGAGATGTCTCTGAACGTTCAGGCGAAGTTTCTACGCGTTCTGGAAGGTCATTCTTTTGAGCGGGTAGGGGGAAGTACTTCGATTGATGTTGATGTTCGGGTTGTCGCTGCCACGAATCGTGATATGGAAAAAGCAGTGGCAAAAGGGGATTTTCGTCAGGATTTGTACTTTCGTCTGCATGTCGTTGAGGTGAGTGTAGATCCGTTACGTGTTCGGGCGGACGATATCCTGTTATTGGCCAACTATTTTCTGAATCGATTTGTGACGAAAACCGGACGGCCGATTCGTGGTCTTACTCAGGAAGCACAAGACCTGCTGGAATCGTACCATTGGCCCGGCAATGTCCGTGAATTACAGAATACGATCGAACGGGCCTTTATCTTATGTACGGGTGATATCGTGGATGCATCCGATATCCAGCTTTCCGCAGTCGGTATGAAAAGCGATCCTCAATGTGTGTTACCGGCGGCACAGACAGGGTTTCGGGATGTTTCGCTCGATGTGGTCGAGCAGGAGCACATTCTAGCGGTGTTGAATAATACCAACTGGAATAAATCACGGTCTGCTCAGATTCTGGGAATCGAGCGTTCGACTCTGGATCGCAAGCTGAAACGCTATGGGATCAACCGTCCTTGAGGGGCGATCAGAATGGCGCTGCCCTGACCGCAAAAAGTTTTGAGTCATCAAAACCCAGCAAATTCAGCCGAAGTGGGGGCTTACATCTTGAAGTCTGGGGGGTAGTGCCTGATCAAAGATCCGATTTCAAAGTAGTTTGCAAAAATGTCAAAAATCTTGTTGACATTTTACCATAAAAACTAAAGAATTGTCCTAGAAACAGGGGATACATATTAGGTGTCCTTACTTGCGGCTTTCAGCCGTAACCCTATAGAAACTGGGATGTTTTTTAACCACTAAATTTTAGAAGAGTTTCCCACCTGAAAAAAACTTCCCGCACCCTTGGAGGGTGTTGCTTGAAATCTCCCAAATAACGCAATGGATGCGTACGCTACGAGCGATTGAATTTCTCGGTTTGGTAGAGATGACTGATTGTTTTGTTCCACGAAGAAGGTTTGTCCACTCATATGGTATGGGTAGAAGGACTGGACTTAGTTATTGTTGTTGTTGGAGAAAGAAGAAGAGAATGTCGGCATTTTTGATGGGTTCGAATGACGTTGGTAATGTTTCATACGAAATCGAAGCTGATCCGTCACTGGTCAGCTTTGAAGATGGTGATTTCCAGGAGTTTTCTGAAGAAGGGTATGATCCCAACTTCGATGCTTTATTCGGTGAAGAAGAATACCGTGAAATGGGAATCAATCCAGATGATGCAACTCAGGCGAAGCCTGGTTCAGAACAAAAAGTTCTGATGCTGGCCGCTCGTTATGCTGCCGGTCTTCCGCTCTGGAATAATAGTGATTGCTATGATCACGGTCCAGGAGAAAATCTCCTGCAGGGGCTGCTTGCTTAAGTCAGATCATCGATCTCGTTGCGGGTTTTTCACGTAGTGAGTCGTTATATTTTCTATAAAGAAGAGTCTTCAGATTTAATGCTGAAGGCTCTTTTTTTGCGCCTGGAGATATCTCATGCAGCGCGCTGGCTCATATCTCTGTAGTAGTCAATTGGCTCATTCTGGCTTCAGAAGTGATTTACGAGCACTTCTAAAGTCTGGTTGTAAGCACGTGGTTTTCGAATGAAAAAATGAATAAATCCTAGTCACAAGGTATGCGGATCGTTACAATCAAGTAAGGTTTCAAGCCTGAAACAGGAAGATTCTTAACAACGTCTTTATGTCAAATTGATGAAGTTAATTCGTCCGAATCACCTAGAGAGACTACGTTTAATCTCCTACCTTTTGAATGCTGGGTTTGTTCCAGCTACAGTCCTGAGTGAATATGCATCCATCCCCGCTTTTTCGAGAGTTCTTCCGCGACCAGTTTCTGGTATGCGGGATGTGAAAAAGAGGCATTGAATTGATCCTTCCTTCAGTGCGATAAAATTCCATCCCCTGGAATTGCACCAAACTCAGCCCAACCAGAACTATTTGAAAATACGGCTATATCTTCTATCTATCCATGATTTCTATTGATCCAGGAGCTTATGATGAACCAGCGAAAACGTGGTTTTACCTTGATTGAATTGCTGGTGGTGATCGCCATCATTGCGATTCTGATTGCTTTGTTATTACCTGCTGTGCAGCAGGCTCGCGAAGCAGCCCGTCGCAGTACCTGCAAAAATAACCTGAAACAGATTGGGCTCGCTTTACACAACTATCTCGATACGCATTCCACATTCCCTCCGGGAATTACGAGAGCTCCACAGCACCCTTATGCCGGGGTAAGTGGCTGGAATACAGGGAAAGTTTTATGGTCTGCCTTCATTCTACCTTTTATGGATCAGGGACCACTTTACAACAAGATTGATTTCTCGATGCCTGATCCGGGAAGACACGCCAATAATGCAGACGTACGGAAAGTCGATTTGCCAGCTTATCGCTGCCCTAGCGATCCGGGTGGGAAGGGGACGACTGGTGATTCTTCCAGCGGTCCCAGCAATTATACAGGGTGTGTCGGAAATAGCCCCCTTGGTTCTGTCTCAGGCGGGGGCAGTTCCTATAAAAACAATGGGACCTCAGTCTTTTTTACCGATAGCAAAACAAAAATCCGGGATATTACTGATGGAACTTCCAATACTATGATGGTATCCGAGTTATTGGTCGGTTCTGAATACTTAAACTACGGTAATGTCAGCACGGGCGGAATTCTAGATGATTGTAGTATGTCAGGAAGTACTGGAAAGCTACGAGGTCGATCATGGTTTTATGGAGATGCTTCAATCGACTGGGCTTACTTGACCGTGTTCTCTCCCAATACAAAACTGGCTTGCCGGACCTTTCAGGAATATGCCAATGCTTCTCCCGCCAGTCAGCATGTCGGCGGTGTGCATATCCTGCTCTGTGATGGGGCAGTTCGATTTGTATCTGATAATATCCATTTGAAAACATGGCAGGACTTGGGGAACAAATCAGATGATAATGTTCTGGGAGAATTCTAGTTCGGGCAGAATTCCTACTGGGACGGATCGACGTGTTGGTCTCTGGTGTTGATCTCTGTAGCCGACTTTGCCATGACAAGGTCGGCTTAGTTTCTCATACTGTTGTTATTTTTATGGAAAAGAAAAATGCGTTCAAAGAACCAACTTCATATCTTATTTACTGGGCTGGCTATTTTGGCCATAACTGGCTGCGGTGGGCAGTCAGGTCTGAAGTTTTCCACCTCTCAAGTTCAGGGAACAGTTAACTATCAGGGGAAACCGCTGGAGTCCGGGAAGATTCGATTCATCCCAGATGGGAAAGTGGTCAATGGGCAGGTAGCCGGCAAGGCGATCTTTGCTGACATCCAGGATGGTAAATATTCAGTCTCGTCAGAGGATGGCGCCACGGTTGGGAAGAACCGTATCGAAATCAAAAGCTATCGTGGTTCTGGGAAAAAAGTAGTTTCTTCCGGGGGCGAAAGTCAGAAAATTGAGGAAGTCGTACAGTTTCTGCCATCCAAATATAACACGGAATCCACGTTATCAATCGAAATCAAAGAAGGCGAGAATGTACAGGATTTTGATCTGAAGTAATTTGCAGAGCTATTTTGCAATGAAAAAGTCTTGGCTTCATCTCGTCATTTCGCAGCCTGTATATGAATTGACTCAGAAGTGTTATCAAATCCATACTAGACCTGTTATATTCGATTTGGTTTGATTGATTTTTATGAAGCAGGTAGCGTGGAGTGAGATCATGCAGCGAGCTAGAATCTTTGCCGTTTCGATGATCGTCGCCTTACTCTGGGAATCTGTTTTTGCGTCTGAGCAGGTAAAATTTGATCGCGAGAAACTGGCACGGGGATTTGTCAATCAGATGGAGCAGGGAGAGTTTGAGAAGGCGGTACAGCGATTTGATACTGTGATGGCCAAAGCACTTCCTTCCGACAAATTGCAGGCGATCTGGAATGGGCTCGTTAGTCAGTATGGCAGCCTTCAACGGATTGGGGATACGAGAACCGAGGATCTCAAGAAGTACCAGATCGTGTTTGTCACCTGTCAGTTTGAGCGAGGCAAGCTCGATGCCAAGGTGGTGTTTACAGAGCAGAATGAAATTGCAGGTCTGTTTTTCGTGCCCACTGGCGCGTATCGCTCTCCCGGTTATGTGAACCAGAAGGCGTTTGAGGAAGTCGAAGTGACCGTGGGCAGCGGGCTCTGGGTGGTGCCAGGCACACTATCGCTGCCCAAGGGAGGCAAGGAGGTGCCGGCGGTTGTGCTGGTGCATGGATCGGGCCCCCATGATCGGGATGAAACGATTGGCCCCAATAAGCCGTTCCGAGATCTGGCACACGGGCTCGCTTCCCGAGGCATTGCCGTATTGCGGTATGAGAAGCGGACAAAGCATCATCGGCTCAAAACGGCGTTGCTTTCAGGAGGGCTAACCGTCAAGGAAGAGACCGTCGATGATGCTGTCGCGGCCGTGAATGCCCTGACAAAGCAGCCGCGGATCGATCCTGAGCGTATCTTTGTACTGGGGCATAGTTTGGGAGGAAATCTACTGCCGCGGATCGGAGCCGCCTCCGATAAAATCACCGGTTTTATCAGCTTGGCCGGCTCGGTAAGGCCTCTGGAAGATCTTGTGCTGGATCAGGTGAGCTATCTGTTTTCACTCGATGGGACGGTCTCGGCTGAGGAGCAGCAGAAAATTGATGTCATCGCAAAACAGGTGGAAAAGGTGAAATCGCCTGCGTTGTCAGAGGAAGTTGCGGCCTCGGAACTCCCGTTAGGGGTTTCAGCAAGATACTGGCTGGATCTAAGAGGGTATGACCCTTCCAAGAGTGCGAAAACATTGGAGAAGGCCTTTCTAATCCTGCAGGGTGAGCGGGATTATCAGGTCACAATGGTTGATTTTGATCTATGGAAACAGGCATTGGGGAGCCGCGATGATGTCACGCTGATTGCTTATCCCAGGCTGAATCACCTTTTCATGGCAGGCGAGGGAAAAAGTGCTCCAAGTGAATATATCACTCCCGGTAATGTGGAGAAGCGTGTCATTACAGATATTGCCAAATGGATCGAAGCCCAGAAATAGGGGCTGTTCTTAGAGGCGATCCGGGCTGACTGCCAGGGCCGTTTTCTTCATGGTGATGATCACGGTTTTCGCACATTTTTTGCGCAGCTCGCAAACTTACGGCGCACATCAAAACTTAATCGAAGTCGCCCGGATTATTTACAGGCGGTTAAGATTGAGTTCAATATTGATTTTTCTAAGCCTTGTATATTGTGTCAGATAGGGATTTTTCATATCTATGCTGGCGTTGCGAGTCTGCTGTTTTTTTGAAACAACTTAATTTTGGCACATGATTCGCGACTGTGGAAAAGTAGTTTGAATCCAAGCCGACACTCATTTTTTTAAGTTGGATCGTTGCGATGTCTTTGCAGACTTTACAAAAACCCCGTCGTTCATTTGCAGAAGAAACAACCATTCTGGATGGTCTCAGAAAGAGCCTGGAATGCCAGCCTGAAATGGAAGTTTCGCAGCAGGATCTCCCCTCTCAATGGGAAGCCTGTCCTGCACCCGCTACGTTGGAAGCAGAGATCCTCTCCGGGACTCACCAACAGATCCAGAATGTGAAAGTTCGCTGCGATCACGCGGGAATTACCGTCTACGGTGTCAGTTCCACCTACTATCTGAAGCAATTGGTGACACAAGTCGTGCAAACCTTTGCACCTTCGGTCCCCTTGGTGAACCGGGTTCTGGTTCAGGGCAAATAGCAGCCCGGGTCAAAGTTGCCCGATGCTGACAATGTTTGAATACAAAAATAGCGGCGTGAATCAGTTTCACGCCGCTATTATCATTTCTGAGTTTCGGTTCTGATCAGTCGTTTATTTTGATGATTTCTAATCGGAGTGTTCCTGAAGGAACATCGACTTCCACCTGATCTCCCACTTTTTTGTTGAGCAGGCCTACAGCCAGAGGGCTTGAGGTCAGGATTTTCATGACTTCGCCTGTGTAATCCTCTTCGCCGGGGCCGACAAATTCATACTTCTCTTCCAGGCCATCATTGAGGTCTTTTACAGTCACAATTGCTCCGAAGGTGACTACGCCTTTAGGCATGTTTGATTTATCGGCGATATAGCAGTTTGCCAGCTTGGATTTCAGCTGGTTGATTTTCGCTTGTGTCATCCCCTGTGCTTCGCGTTGGGCATGGTATTCGGTGTTTTCCTTCAAGTCACCCTCAGCGCGTGCATCTGCGATGGCCTGGGCGATCTCAGGCATCTTTTCGTTTTCGAGGTAACGAATTTCTTCGCGCAGTTTATCGTAGCCCTCTTGTGTGATTGGATGACGGTCCATAATTTCGACTCCCGGTTCTCTATCCTCGAGATTTATTTAATTCAGTATATAGCAAAAACGGGCGACGTAAAATTGTCGCCCGTTTTTACAAAGGCTTATTATGCTGGCATTATAGCAGAAAAGCTGCCTGTAATGCTATGCAATTTCGACCCATTGCTTGTCTTTCGCACTTTGCAGAACGGCATCACAAACTTTTTGAGTTTCAAGCGCCGCTCTGAAGTCGGGTTGGGTTGGCTTGCCGGTATCCAGTCCCTGGAAGAAATCAGCCAGCGCGTTTGTAAAGGTGTGCTCATAGCCGATGGTGCAGCCGGGAACCCACCAGTGATCCATGTAGGGATGCTCAAAGTTAGTCACATGAATCCGGCGCCAGCCAGTCAGATGATCTTCTACTTTCTGACCTGTGGTAGGATTCGCATATTCAAAATACTGCAGAATCTGTGGATCTTCCAGATCAAAGAAGACAGAGCCATCTTCGCCATTCAGTTCGAACGTATTAAAGTTCTTACGTCCGCGGGCATAACGCGAGCTTTCAAAGGTTCCCATAGACCCATTGGCAAAGCGGGCTAAAAACATACAGGCGTCGTCGATTTCCACTTTGGTCTTTTCGCCGGTATCCTGATGCACGCGTTCTTTGACAAACGTTTCCGTTGCTGCGGAAACCGAGGTGATCGGCCCATTGAGCCAGATCGCGGAATCAATCGAGTGTGCCAGTAGGTCGCCAGTCACGCCGCTACCGGCGACTTTGGCATCCAGTCTCCAGAGAGTAGCACCCCCTTGAGGAACGTCTTCGGCAATCGTCCAGTCCTGCAGGTAGCAAGCCCGGTAATGGAAAGGCCGACCGATCCGTTTTTCATCCACCAGTTGCTTGGCCAGTGAAATGGCGGGAACGCGACGGTAGTTAAACCAGACCATATTCGCCACGCCTGCTTTTTCGATAGCGTCTGTCATGGCAACGGCTTCTGCCGTGTTCATGGCGAGTGGCTTTTCGCAGAGCACCATCTTGCCGGCTTCAGCGGCAGCGATGGCGATATCGTGGTGCGAATTGTTGGGGGTGGTGATATCGATCAGGTCGATGTCATCCCGTTCGATCAGTTTTCGCCAATCGGTTTCGTAGGATTCCCAGCCCCAGTTGTCGGCGAAGTCTTTGACTTTATCTTCGCTGCGGGCACAGACGGCCTGCAAAACGGGGGTGTGTTCTATATCAAAAAACTTGCCGACTTGTCGATAAGCATTGGAGTGGGTTCGTCCCATGAATCCGTAGCCGATCAGACCGACGCGTATTGGCTTGGTCATTGGTGTGACTCCTTGTAGATTTTAAAAAACAGGTTGAAAATGAGAGAGTAAAGGGAGCGATTACGACCAGCCGTGGGCGTCTCTGACATTAATCATGGCTGACAGAATATCGTTCCAAGTCTGTGGATTCATCATGACTTCATTCGAAAACATGCAACCATCCCAGCAGATATGCTGAAACTTCTTTGTGGGGGTTCCGTTTTCATCATGTAGCCAGTAGCCGGCTCGTTTGGTGATATCAAGTTTGCCGTTGGGATCCTTAGGCAGGCAGTGTCTGCCGGTCTTATCGTGTGATCCGGTGCCGTGAACGGTACCATCATTCTGAGCCACATGGAAATCAATCGTCCAGGGACGCAGGGCATCGGTCAGGGTTTTGTAAGCGGCATCGAAAGTCGCTTCATCGTTCCAGTCGAAGTTTTCCGGAAGGAGACGGTCTTCGGGGGCGTTGTAACCCATCAGGTAGAGCAGGGTATGCGACATGTCGGCCTGAAAGCCCAGTACGTCTGGTCGATCAACCAGTTCCAGCAGTTGGACCATTCGTTTCCAGCTATGCATGCCTCCCCAGCAAATTTCCCCTTCTGCTGCCAGACGCTCACCATGATCGGCGGCGATATCGGCGGCCTGTTTGAAGGTTTCTGCAATTTTGGCCTGGTTGCCTTCCGGGTCTTCGATCCAGTCACCGGGGCCGGCTGCGGAGTCGATGCGAACGACGCCGTAAGGACGAACGCCGAGCTCGCGAAGTTTTTTGGCAATGCCGCAACCTTTGCGAACCTGTTCCAGGAACTGGCCGCGTTCTTCGTCGCTGCCCATAGCGGAGCCACCACCGGTGGGAGGCCAGACGGGAGCGACGACAGAGCCGATGACCAGATTGCGGGACTGTACTTTTTCGGCCAGTTGTTTCAAGTCGTCATCACTGGAATCAATGCTGACGTGCGGGTCAAACAGAAACAGGTCTGTTCCGTCGAACTTAACGCCATCCACTTCAGCGGCGGCAGTCAGATCGAGCATGGTGTCCAAGTCAATCGGGGGTTCTGAATCGGGGCCTTTTCCAACAACGCCCGGCCAGGCTGCATTATGAAGCTTGGGGAGGGAATTGGTTGTGTGATCATTCATGAGACGGTCCTTCATGTTAGCAGGAATTAGAAGATCAAAAAGAAACTGCCCGAGAGATCGGGCAGTTTTGTGTGACTGATCGGTTTATTTTCGGTAATCACCGACATTCGGTGCCCCAGGGCAGGCATCAGGGCCGAAGTAACGGAGTGAAACCAGTGGTTCACTGCCCGTGTTTTCAATCGTGACCCCTGCTTGTGCTGTTTTTTCTGTCACGAAGACTTCGTCTTCTGTCATTTCTCCGAAGCGGATCATGGCAGGTGTCTGCAGTCTGAGTTTACCGATGGAGCCTTCACCCTGGACTGTGATCCAGCTGTAAGCGCCGGAGTCTTTGATGGTGACTTTGCTACCCGGATCGACGGTCAGTTCCTTCGCAGTAAATAACTGCTCGCCTTTGACCTTGCCGTAAACGATCCAGCGGTCAACATAACCGTCCGCAGCGGTATCGCCGATTGGAATGGGCTCAAGGTAGTTGTTGTCTTTGAAATCAGGATCGACGTTGGCTTCCCAGTCGAGCGCGTCGACGAGGTATTTGTTGTCGTCGTGCTTATCTTCGGGGAAATCTTTAGTCAGCAGCGAGCGGGGAACGGCCCGACCTTCGACCATGGACTGATACATGCCGAACACGTCACTGCCCCACTGTGGTTCATAGGTGACGAGACTTCCTGGAGCGTGTAGAACGCAGGGAGGAATCAACCAGCCAGTGCCCGGCTTGAGGCGGTAGGCTTTAGAGAGATCGAGGATCCCGTTATCGCCATCATTCCAGCGGTCCAGGCAGTCAATGACATCCTGTTTTGTGGTGCCGGGTTCCAGACCCATGAACGTGTAAGGGAAATTATTTCCGATGGCATTCATCTGGGGAGGGAAGTAATACGATTCGGGTTTTCCTTCCTGTCCCACCAGTGCCGCCTGTTCGGCATTCTGGTGCATGTGGTGCGGGATCGGTCCCATGTTGTCAAAGAACTTGGAGTAAACAGGCCAGCGATTGTATTTGCCCCAGATGGTGTCACCGATGACTTCGGCTCCCAGCTCGGCTATCGCATCACGCAGAGTAAATTTTTCGCCGCCGAAGACACAGTAGCTCAAGCCTTCGTCATCCGGTGCGCCTTCGTTTGCGGCAACCGTTGTTGAGCCAAACCAGCGTTCATCAATTCCGCCTCGATGTGTTCCCAAGGCGTAGTAATCGTTGGGGTGCAGTTTCAAACGACGACCAGGTTGAAGAAACGAGCGGGGAACCCATGTTGGGGACAAGCGGAAAATTCCACCACCTTCAGTTAGCGCATCGGCGGCTAGTTTGGCAACGTTAGACATACTTTCCTCTTCTTATTCCGTGTTGAACTGGTGGTGTCCATTTGAACCATTGGCGGCTATCAACAAAATCGCCTTTTGATCAGGAACTCGGGACACCAGCAAAATGAATGACTGTCGTTAAAAAATGACTTGAATCACTGGATTTATTGTGATGTTTAAGAATGTTTTTGAAAAGGAAACCGAATTGATTTTGCGGCGAATTTGAAAGAATGACATTCATTTCCAGTGTGGGAGTTGACTTGGTTAATTCTAAACAATCATTATAAATCAGAAGTTTTTCCAGGAAATTTGGATCAGATCCTATTTCTGTTGCATTATCGTCTACGGTCTGCTTTTGTTTGATTCCCTGGTAGAATAGGATCCTGAAAAAATGGAGAACTCCGGCGATCCTTGCCGAGTCAATCCTTGTCGTCTTCTTATTCACTCTTCAGATTGTATTGTTTTTTCAATGTGCTCGGGCAGACGCCTGTTTCAGGCTTTGCAGCTTCTTTGATATTAGTCGGATCAGGAAACAATGACAAAAGTTGCGATTATGGGGGCCACAGGTTATGCGGCTCTGGAGTTAATTAAAATTCTGCTGCGTAATCCGGATGTGGAAATCGTCGCGTTGACGTCCCGTTCTGAGGAAGCACCACACATTAGTACAATTCATCCCTGTCTGGAAGGACGCCTGGATTTGCGCTGCGAAGCACTGTCTCCGGCCGAGATTGCGGATCGGGCAGACTTTGTGTTTTGTGCGCTGCCCCATGTGGCGAGCATGGAAGTCATTCCGGATCTGCTGGCTGATGGCTGCCGGGTGGTTGATTTGAGTGCCGACTATCGTTTGAGTGATCCGGCTGTCTATGAAAAATGGTATCACCATGTGCACATCGACCCGACTCGGTTAGGAAGTACCGTGTATGGTTTGCCTGAACTGTGGGCTGAGAAAATTCCGGCAGCCGATCTGATCGCCAATCCGGGTTGCTATACCAGCACGGCGATTCTGGGTTTGGCGCCGTTAATGGCGAAAGGTCTGGTTGAACCGACGGGGATCATTATTGATGCCAAGAGCGGCGTAAGTGGTGGGGGGCGAAAGCCCAAGCTCGGAACGCTCTATTCTGAATGTAACGAGAGTATTACCGCCTATGGTGTGGGCACGCATCGTCACACGCCTGAGATCGAAGAAGTACTCACCACGGTGGGTGGGAAAGAGGTCAAGGTCACGTTTACTCCCCATCTGACGCCGATGAATCGGGGAATTCTGGCGACCATGTATCCACGGCTGACAGACGCCGTCAATCGGGATGCGTTGCTGGACATTTATCGTTCGTTTTATCAGGACAAGCCGTTTGTACGTGTGATAGATCGAATTCCTGCGACTAAAGACGTGGCGGGAACAAACTATTGTGACATTTCCGTGCAGTTTGCCGGTGATCAATTGATTGTCTTTTCTGCAATCGATAATTTGATCAAAGGTGCCGCGGGCGTTGCCGTTCAGAATTTCAATTTGATGGCAGGTTACTCTGAAACCACAGGTTTAATCGTCTGAAATTTCTTATTTCATCTAGGAGAAGCAGTTGACTGTTGAAATGATCTTACCCCAGGGGTTTCGCGCTGCTGGTTTGGCTTGTGGCATCAAGGAAAACAAATCGACCTTTGATTTATCCCTGTTTGCTTCTGATGTGCCCTGTTGCGGGGCGGGTGTGTTTACGAAGAATCAGGTGTGCGGGGCTCCCGTGAAAGTTTCGCGTGAGCGCGTTCCCGGCAAATCGGTTCGCGCTGTGGTGATTAACTCCGGAAATGCGAATGCCTGCACTGGGGAGCGTGGGATTGAAGATGCGAAGTGGATGACCAGTCTGGTGGCGGACGGGTTATCGATGGCGGAAGAAGAAGTTTTGGTTTGTTCGACGGGGATAATCGGTCATTTTCTGCCGCGTGCGCCGCTGGAGCAGGGGATTCCGGAAGTGGTGCGCCAGTTGGATTCCGGTGCGCGGGCGTTTCGACAGGCGGCAACGGGAATGATGACGACTGATACGGTCCACAAGCAGGCCACCCATACGCTCTCAATCGGTGGCACCACCGTTCGTGTGAGTGGTGCGGCGAAAGGGGCCGCGATGATTGCACCAAATATGGCGACCATGTTGTCGGTGATCATGACCGACGCGCCGCTCAATTCTGCTCAGGCTGATCAATTACTGCGGAATGCCGTCAATCGCAGTTTCAATTGTGTCTCCGTTGAAGGACATACCAGTACGAGCGATACGGTCATTTTGCTGGCCAATGGCGCGGCGGGGGCTGCCGAACTTTCAGTTCAGGAGTTGAGTGATTTGCAGACTGCGATCGATGAAGTCGCCATGGAACTGGGGCAGGCGATCATTCGCGACGCAGAAGGAGCCGACCACTTTATTACGATTGAAGTTTCAGGGGCAAAGCAGAGAGAGGATGCTTTTGAAATTGCCCGGACGATCGCCAATGATGTGTTAGTCAAAACAGCCATTACTGGCGCTGACCCGAACTGGGGACGGATTGTCTCGGCTACCGGGCGGACGAGTGTCAAACTGACTGAGCGGGATATTATGCTACAGCTCAACGGCACTTTACTTTATGAGAATGGACAGCCTGTTGACTTTGATGAGCAGGCGGTCTCGAACGGTCTCCGAAAGAATCGCGATGTCTTGATTCAAGTGCAACTGCCGTTTGGAGAGGAAGCGGTCGTATTCTGGACCAGCGATCTGACGCAGGAATATGTGCGTTTGAATTCAGAATATACGACCTGATTCTCGGGGAAATAAAAAAAGAGTGGGAGCATTCCGAAAAACGCTCCCACTCTCCTATTTCTAGCTTACTTCAATGCCGCATCACGTTGGCCCGCACATGTGTGATGCGGTAATGCAAAGCTAGTCTTTCTTGGTCACTTTAAAGCCTTTAGCAAAGGCTTTGTCGTTGAAGATTAATTTGATCTGCTCATCGCCTTTTACTTTCGATGCTTTTCCTTTGCATCCACCACAGCAGAACTGCACTTTAGTACCAGCAACAGTTACAGACTGAGCTGGATTGACTGGTTTACCAGCGAAGGGGCAATTAACCTGTTTGGCCTGGCCGGTGGCTACCAGTTGCAGGTTTGCTTTGGCAGCGAATTTGGCAGGGTTTGCTGTGAATGCTTTTTTGCATTTTCCACAGCAGAGGCTGACAGTCCCCCCTTTGTAGTCAACAGTTTGGCTGGCGTTGGCTGGTTTGCCGGCAACCGGGCACATTGCTTTGCCTTTGGCATCAGCGGCAACGGTTTGACCAACGAATGCAACAACAGCCAGTAAGGCAGCGATTGATAGAACTTGACGCATGGGTTTCTCCTTGAAAGTTAAAAAGAGTAATAGTCTCAAAATTTGTACAAAACATGTCCGAGAAGCTGATCCGTTCTAATTTCCTGTCGAGAAAACAACATCGTTTGAACAGGAAGCAGCGCATGGCTCACCGAAAGCAGGTTGGCTCATGCAGAACGGAGATGGTTAATCCGTTAGAGAAGGCGGGGGATTAGATTAACCAGAGGCAGAACTGCGCGCAAAACTCCCCTGAATCATCAGGATGAACAGGAGGGGGCAGTTCAAATAAGTGTGAAGAAGCGGGGCGAGCCGAAATACAAAGCTCGTCAGCCAGATCAACTGACTCAAAATGATCGCGAAGTTGCCGCGCCAGCTCGGTAGACTTGACCGAGTTTGTCGTCGCTGGTTGCGAATAAGTTTGATGGCAGTGGCAGGTTTGTTTCTGGTACTGGATCTGGTTCGGCGTGTTTTGTTTTGCACGTTGTTGGGAAGCGTTACAGCAACAGGACTTCTGTTGTTTTGGCTGAGAAGACGCTGGTTTACTGCAACAGCAGGCATTGGTCTGGCTTGACTGCTGTTGGCTGCACTCACATCCCGCAACCGGGACGGCAGGCAGAATCAGGCAGATAGTCAGGGTCAGAACAAAAACGCGGTACATTACTGCTCTCTTCAGGTTGAGAGAAACGTCAGGAGTGAGGGTATACCATTGTATTTTTATACGTTTTGTTTCGCAAGAGCTTTTCTCATTCTTTTTCTGGGACTGTTCCTTTAAAGGGCTATTCCGGTAAAGGGCTATTCCGGCAGGGGCTGTTCTGGATTCTCCGAGCTTCGGTCAGCTAATTCATCGGTATCATATAGCCAAATTCTTGCACCATAGGTAAGGATTTCAATCATTTTCTGTTGGTAATCGATATTAATTGCCCGGATATTGGGTTCGACAGGGGCTTCCCATGTCAGGAAACTTTTCCCGGATTGCTTATTCACAGCTTGTAAATTGAAAATACTGGTATGGCGATTGCCAATTTGCTTGTATTCACGTGCAACAAGCAAGATGACGGGTAGCAGATTTTGCGGGTTGAGAACCAGATGTTTTTTCTGAAATTCCTGGTTCCAAAGCCGTTTTCCTGTCTGACGGTCATACACATAAAGCATTCCATTGATGGGAATCGCAGGGACACTGATTGAGATGGAGTTGTGTGTTGGTGTATGGCCGACAAAATAAATATAAGCCTGGTCGGTGACCAGATAGAATTTTTTATGTTTTTTAAGCTCCTCTTGGGAGAGCGGTTCCAGCGACGATTTTTTTCCTGTTCTCAAGTCAACAATCGAAATTTCCCCTTTGGGGGTTAAAACAGACAGGTAGTGCTGGTTAAACAGTTCGAATTGAGAATCTCGAGGGAAGTCGATACTCCAATTCAGTTCTTTCGACTGAAGATGAAAACAGTAGACCGCGGTTTGACCTGGTTTTTGGCCGGGCCATTTTTTGTCATTGGGAGATGAAATCGAAACGAAGGCCGCTTCGCCTTGATAGATTGCGTGCTGAAGATCATCGCCTGCCTGTGTGATTGGAACCGGTTGGCCATCGCTGACTCGTAGGATTTTTTTAGTGATACGGTCTCTGGTGACGAGGTAGATCAGATGATCGTCTCCCAGAACTCTCGTTTCATTGTCGACGTTTTCATGCGTCCAACGTATTTTTCCAGTCCTGGTATCGACCAGGATGATTTTGCGCCTGGTATAGAAACAGGTGTAATCAGCATTGGCGGCGGCGATCATTCCCACTTTGCGAATCGCGATTGAGGGGTGATGTCGAAGTACCAGCGAGCTTCCAGTTCCCATGGGGGAAGGCGTCAATTGATATGCACTGGGGTAATATCGATTGGTCTGATTTTTTTCCAACTTCTGACTCCAGATCAGCTTTTGGCCTATCAGATCAAAGAAGTGCAACATATCTCGGTGTTGCAGTATCAGATTATGGCCAACGACTTCACTTTCATTGAAGCCTGGGGAGCGATTCAGATCAGAAGATCGTAATGGAGTCGACCAGATCAGTCGTTTGCCATCAGGAGCAAAGATCGTGAGTCGATTCTGTTTCGGCTCTACTGCCAAGGTTCTCGTCTGGAAAAATGGCAGGCTGGAAGCACTCGTGTTTAAAGTGATTTCCGGAGCGGAATAATAGCGGACGGGGTTCCCGACGATCAGCTTCAGTTTCTGCGGCCGCCAGGGTTTTCGTTTGTGCTGTTCCACATCTGTGAGAGGTATTTGTTGTTTCTGTTCCAGGAACTGCTGGAGCGTCTGGTTGTCCGAGACCTGCAGATTCGGATCATAGTCTCTAAGTCGTGCCAGATAGTATTCTGCATCGGGATTCAGATGAAACTTCAGGCAAAGGTCCACCATGAGAGATAGTCCCTGCGCTGCCAGTTGCGGTTGTTTATGTTTTACCAGTCGTGTGAGCCAAAGTTCGGTTTCATAGAAGTTTCCGGAGTTCATTGAGGTTGCGATGACTTGTTGTAAAACCGGAATGGTTGCATCATCAAAGCCAAACTGTTGCAGGAAGCGTTCCTGTTGCTGCTGTTCCAGACCTAAAACCTGTTGTGCTCTTTGTGCGATCTGGAGTGAAAACTGTTCACGTTCTGCTGAAGTGACCTGCTTCGAGAGATCAGATGCCCGCCCTGCAATCCAGGAGTCAATTTGAGTTTCGGTGGCAGCCGTCTGGAAGAAGGTTTCTTCCGGTGCCTGTGCGAGTTCTAAGAGTAACGCAATCGCATCGGAAAATTGTTTTCTGGCAACGTGACGTTCAACCAGCAGTCTCTGGAATTCGATCCGCTCGCTGTCTGAGCGGACTTGTTGCTTGAGTTGCTCAACGAGATCATCATGTTTCTGGAAATCAGATCGAATCTGAGAGGAGAGGCAGTTGAGAATCAGTGTTTGAAGTTGATTCTGTTCTTGAGCCGGCAGTTGTTTTTGATCAATCTGCCGTAATCTGAGAAGCGCGTCCGGGAAGGCGTGACTCATCATCAGCATTCTTGATTCTTTTAAGAGTGCGAGTGGGTTTTGTGCATTTTGTTGTTTGGTTTTTGCGATTTGTGCTTCGAATGTCTGTTTTTGTTCATAGCTGACCAGTCCTGTTGCACTCAGCGAGAGGAATTGTCCATTCTGAATGATCAAGTTGCCCAGGGGGGAGGCGTGATTTTCGTTGAAAAGTTTGTTGATGATTTTCCCGGATTTGACATCCAGGGTCCAGACTTGCCCACTTTGCAGAGGGATGTGTAAACGTTGGTCTGCAATCACAGCCAGTCCGGAAGGCTGGCCGGCCGACTTTTCAAATCTTGTGCTCCAGTCGGTTTTTCCTGTTTTCAGTGAAATCGCTCTCGCGCCATTTGTTCCCACCAGCAGAATCTGGTTCTCAACGACGCCTGCCAGATAGAGCGAGGTTTCTTTCGCTCGTTTTGTCCAGCAGTAAGACCCGGTGATCAGGTCCAGGCAAACCAGAGTTTCGCTATCTGGTGGAGTGTAAATTACCTTGTTGCCTGAAATTACGGGGGCGGAAGGGCACCAGCGTTGATTGAGTGGTGCAAACGAAGTTTGTTGGGAACGATTAAACCGTTGGGGGGCGTCGGAGTCGTTGACGGCATATTGGGTTGACCAGAGGACCGCGTGGTTGAGGCGGTCGATGGCTGTGAGTAATCCAATTGTGGTGGGACAGACGATGACTCCCTGGTCAACGGCAACAGGAGCGATCCACCAGCGTCTTACCATATCCAGAGCAATATCCTGATCAGGATTGCCGATTTGTTGCGACCAGAGTTCTTCTCCGGTTTGCGGGTTCAGGGCATAAAGACGAATTTCTCGCTCTCGTTCTCCGATGACATATAATTCGTTGTCTGACGGAGTTGGGGCACCCATGAAAAAGGTGCCGGCGAGTGGTAGATCAAATGATTCATCATATCTGGTGCCACCAATTTTCCACTTTTGTTGTCCTGTTTGCAGGTTGTAGGCAACAATTTGATTGGATGACCAGGCATCAGCTTTGTCCTCACCTCTGCGGATGTTTCGGCGGAATCGATTCAAATTGTTGGACAAATTGGAATCTCCGAGATTCAGCTGCATGCTCTCTAGAACATATAGTTGCCGCCCATCCGTACTTTGGCTGCCCCAGTTTGCATTTCTGTAGATCAGGTTTGTTAAGGGGTGTGAGTCGGGGTTGGTCCCATTATAGACTGAGAAGGACCGGGCTTCCGGATCGAATAGTCCCCGTGCCTGGGGGGTATTGAGCCTTTTTAGTTGTGCTGCGATAAAAGATTCTTCGGGCGAGTTTTTCAGAGCCAACTCCCATAGCGGAGCGCCGGTGAGCGCGTCCAGAACCTGAATGCCCTTGAGTGTTCGGAATATAATTTTCCCCTGTGTTGTTAAAGGGGGGAGTGCCGGAATCGTTGCTCGACCGGCACTGGTAAGATCTTCCTGGATCAGATTCAACTGTGACTGGATGGAATGATTGGAAGTCAGCGGGAAGGACCAGCGGGGGATTAGTAATGGATCTGCGTGTTTAGCACGCGCTGAGTGGCTGGGAGAGCCAAAGAGCATCGGCCACTCATCCAGCAGCAGGTTTTCCGCCAGATTAAGATCCTGCTGCTTGCTCAACCAGCTTTGAGGCATTTCAACAGCGCCGCCGATTTTAATGGGTTTTTCTTCAAGGGAAGTGTCTCTGGCAGAATTAAACAGTTCTGCGATCAGTGACTCTTTGCCCGTCTGTTTGAAGATAAATGCGGCTTTCGTTTTCCAATGCAAGGATTCGGTAATTGGTGATTGTGACTTCAGCAGACGTTGCAGATATTGTTCGGCTAAGCCAAATTCCCCACGCTCCATATGATAGGAGATCAGGAAATTCATTGACTGCATGCCGGACTGCGTCCCGGAAAAGCGGCTAGCGATTTCGGCGTAGCTTTCCGGGGGTGAATGATTTTGCTGGGCGTCATTCAAGAGTTTTTCAGCGAGTGCCTCATATTGGCGGTTGAATTTTTCTCGTTGTTCGCTGGGGAGGAGTTCCAGTAGTTGATAAATCAATTCGCGATCTGTGATCAAAGAGCGTTCGCCGGAGACATGGACCGGTAGATTCAGGCTGTTTTCCAGCATTAATTGCAATTTGTCGCGTGCGGCATCCCATTGCTCATCATCAATTAATTTCTGTACGCTTTTGAATCGGCGTTCCTGTTCTAAGTCCTGGGGAAAGCGGAAATAACCTGGTGTTCTTTTTATGACAGGTGCTTTGGCCTGTGGCCCTGCTTTGGGACCGCCAAACCACCCTTGGATGATCTTCTTCAGTGGGTTGAGTGCGTTTTGGGGTGGGGCTTGCTTTTGTGCATTTGGTTGGAAGGGGTTCTTTTTATCTGCTTTCTCGTCTGCCTGCAGATTGACGGCAGAGGGCATCATCAGGCAGGTTATGATAATGAGGACGATAGTCCGGTTTAGAATGATTGAATGCATCAACTCAGCCTTCTGGTTGCCTGACAGGTAAAACAACGGTATCAGAGCTTCTTCTCCTGTAGTAAGCAGGGAGACAGTCCTGATTAAAACATCGGGGACTGGGGATGTTCTCGAAAGCTCTTTTCTATTCTACAGCCAGTTTTCTTTGAGCCAATACGTAATCTGTTGGATTCTGCGACTCTTTATTTTTGCAGGGAGGCTGGATGAGTTATGTGACAGAGTTGAAAGAGAGGTGTGTTCATGTGTATTATGGTCTGGGGCTGACTTAATTGAAACTAGGCGCCATTGTGGGGTTTTGAGAGGAAAAATCAAAAAAAACAGTCACTCTTACGACTTTCAACCAAGATAGGGGGGGGAATCGGTTGCAGATTTGCTTGCGGGAAGTTATTTTTGCACGCTTCAACTATTGCAAACTAGCCGGGATTCCGGGTGGAGTCGCTTCAGTTGCCCCTGAAGAATGTGCTTACCAGAGACGATTCTTGATGAATTGTCCTGATTGTGTTTGAAAATATGAGCACAAGACAAGTGGGGACGCATGTTGGATTTCAACCGTTTCAATTTATATAGTGTCAAGTTATAGATTCAAAAGTCTTTAATGGAAGAGTGGGTCAAGGCCTGGTGCCAGATCACTATTCGAGGAATGTTGGGAAATGTCAGACGATTTTGTATTGCCGAGAATTAGTGCTTTCAAACGGGATAAACTAGGTTCAATCGAAAGCCGCCGCATCCGCCGGGCTGGTCGAGTACCGGCTGTCGTGTATGGCCACGAGCAGGAACCTGCCCATGTGAGCGTGGAAGACTTGGATCTCCGGAATCTGATCAAAAACCGTGAACGTGTTTTTGAAATTGATGTGGATGGTCAGGTCGAAGAGACGATGCTGCGAGATCTACAGTGGGATACCTTTGGAACTCAGGTTCTTCATGTGGATTTGATCCGGATCAATGCCTCGGAACGCGTGACAGTCGAAGTGACTGTCCGATTGCGAGGAACCTCTCCTGGTGTGGTATCAGGCGGTATCCTGGATCAGCCTCTGCATGCCCTTGAACTTGACTGTCTGGCCCACAGTATTCCTGACGATATTCCCGTGCGTATCAATGCACTGGAAATTGGCGATGCGATTCATGTCAGTGAAATCGAAGTGCCTCGTGGTTCCAAGCTGCATAATGCCGGAGAGCAGGTCGTTGTGCAGGTACTGGCTCCTACGGGAGACGATGAAGAACCAGCAGAAGAAGAAACACCTGAAGCGGCAGCAGAATAGTCGTTCTCAGAATGAACAATATAGATTAAGTGGTTAGTGGCCTGGCGGGTGATGCTGTGAAAGTGGTCGTAGGGCTGGGAAATCCCGGTAAAGAATACGAGCGAACGCGGCATAATGTTGGGTTTGACGTTTTGTTTCAGCTGGCAGAGTGGCACGGTGTGACCGGGTTTAAAAGTCAGTTTGATGCGAAAGTTGGAGAGTTTTCCTGTGCGGGGGAAAAAGTTTTACTGGTTGCACCGCAAACATTTATGAACTTGAGCGGTCGCAGTGTTGCGGCATTGGTTAAGTTTTTCAAATTGCCTTCGACTGATGTGATGGTAGTTTGTGATGATATGAATTTGCCAGTCGGGCGTCTCCGCATGCGAGGAGCAGGTTCGGCCGGTGGTCAAAAAGGATTGCAAGACATTATCCAGAAGTTGGGTACTCAGGATGTACCCCGTCTGAGAATCGGCGTAGGGCGACCTCCTGCCGGGTTTCCAGCAGCGGATTATGTTTTAGGGCGTTTTCGGTCTAAAAAAGATCTGGAATTGATCCCGCAGGCGGTGGATGCCGCTGCAAAAGGGGTTGAGTGCTGGGTTCAGAATGGTCTTGAAATTGCTATGAATCAGGTGAATGCACCTGAATGATGATATCCCGGTTTGATTTTAAACCGGAAATGATAAAATAAAAACAATGAGAATCTGATCGTCATCTGGCCAAACAGAGGGCCGAATTATTCCGGGAGAAAAGTCTTGTCTGTAGCAGAGAAAAAAGCGGTAATGGTAAATTACGAAGGAATGTTCCTATTGGACAGTGGAAAGTTTGCTGCTGACCATGAAGGGACGATTGCTCATTTAATAGAAATTCTGGAAAAAGCAGGTGCCGAGATTGTGGCGCACCGTCCTTGGTTGGATGGCAAGCTTGCCTATGAAATTGAAGGCCACATGAAAGGTCTGCATTATCTGGTTTACTTCACAATGCCTGGTAGTGGGATGGACGTGATTACCCGATCTTGTCATCTGAGTGATCTTGTTATCCGTCAGATGGTGATCAAGCAGCCTCAAACCTTGTTTGATGCAATGGTTACTGCGATCGATCCTTCTTCAGCTCCTGAAGCTGAAGCACCAGCCGAAGAAGCTGCTGGCACCGAAGAAGTTGCCGGCACCGAAGAAGCTGATGTGGACGCCGCTGTTGATAATGACGCTGCCGTTGATAATGATGAAGGCTAAGTCTTTGTTGTTCTCTTGTTGTATCTGACTCAGATCTTCCGGGACGTTTAATCTCAAACCATTCATTTTCAGGGAGGCCGATGATGGCCAGTTTCAATAAAGTCATTCTAGTAGGTAACTTAACACGTGACCCACAGGTGCGTTATACACCGGGAGGGAGTGCCGTTGCTGAGATTGGACTTGCCGTGAATCGGAGTTGGTTTGATAAGAATTCTAATTCACGCAAGGAAGAAACCACATTTGTGGACGTGACTTTATGGGGGCGGACTGCTGAAGTTGCCAGTGAATACCTGACAAAAGGGCGGTCGGTTCTGGTTGAAGGTCGTTTGCAGCTGGATCAGTGGGATGACAAGGAATCAGGTCAAAAACGAAGTAAGCTCAAAGTCGTCGGCGAAAATATGACTATGCTGGGCGGCCGAGGCGAATCTGGCGGCGGAGGTGGCGCTCCTTCTGGTGGTGGTGGCTATGCCTCTCAAGGCAATGCTCCTGCACAAGGTGGGGCTTCCAGTGCTGCAGATTCATTTTATGATAACGCATCCGGCGGCGGAGTGCCTGATGACGATGTGCCTTTCTAACAGGGGTGCATTTTCAGACGGCTCGTGAAAGAGTAATAGTTTTTAATTGAAATGATTGTATCAAACAGAAAATTACGGAAGTGATTGATAATGGTTCGGAAACAACGTAACACCTCAGTCGTCGGTAGTTCGAAGTCGTCTATCGAGGTTTTGCTGGCAGAAAAAGTTGACAGCCTTGGTGACCAGGGTGATATTGTTCGGGTGAAGCCCGGATATGCTCGGAATTATTTGCTGCCCTATGGTCTGGCTACCATTGCCACAGACCATAATAAGTGGATGGTGGTTCAACACCAGAATCGAATGGCAGAGCTGGAAAAAGACCGCTTGAAGTCCTTAAAAGGTCTGGCTGATAAGCTGAGCAAGCATAGCGTGACTATGGAAGCCAACGCCAATGAAGATGGCCATCTTTACGGGTCGATCGTTGCCGTTGATGTCAGCAAATCACTCAAAGAAGGTGGTTTCGATATTCCTGCAGACAGTATCCGTCTGGAAGGCCCACTGAAAGAGTTGGGAATGTATACCGTCAAACTGCAGTTGCATGATAAGGTGAAGACCGAAGTCAAAGTCTGGGTCGTCCCTGCTGCTGAAAAAAGCTAAGCCGGTCTGGCAAGTAGCCAGTCTGCGCTTCCCGTATAAGAGAGAGGTCCGGTATATTGCCGGACCTCTTTTGGTTTTATATGATTGAAGTTGCAGAGCGGTTTTGAATTCCAGTTACCTGAGTCTTTGCGCGATCGTTCTGCATCAGAGATCTCATTTCTAACGTCTACAGAGCCAGAGGATGGTCATGTCGTTTGCCGGGAAAGGAAAATTTCGCCGCCCCAAAGAGGAATCCGTGGAGGAGTTGTTTGGAAAAATTCCCCCACAGAATCTGGAAGCTGAAAAAGCGGTCTTAGGCAGTATCCTCCTTGATAATATCGTGATCGATGATCTGGTTCAGATTGTCAAAGCCAATCACTTCTACGGCGATAAGAACACGCGGATATTTTCCGCAATTCTCCGATTACATGATGCCGGCGTTCGGGGGATTGATGCAGTCACCATTGCCGAAGAACTCGATTCCAAAGGTGAGTTGGCCGAGGCAGGTGATGTTCTGTATTTGCATGAAATTCTGGAAAGTGTGCCCCACGCGGCACATGCCGAGTATTATGCCAAAATTGTCCGAGATAAATCGGTACAACGCACGCTGATTCATTCCTGTACCGAAATTATCCGGGAAAGCTACGCTCCACAGGGAGACACTCTGGATGTGTTAAACAAGGCCGAGCAGAGCATCTTCAGCATCCTGGAACAGCAGGGTGAAGGAGATAAGATGGAGATCAAAGACATTCTGATGGATGCCTTTGATCGAATTCATGAACGCTCACAAATGGATGGAACACTTACCGGTTTGACGACCGGGTTTATTGATTTGGATACGCAGATCAATGGTTTTCAGCCATCGGAATTGATTGTTCTGGCGGCACGTCCGAGTATGGGAAAGACGGCGTTGGTCTGTAACTTTGCCGAAGCCGCCGCCGATCAGGGTGGGACGGCGACGATCGTCTTCAGTCTTGAACAATCCAAGCTTGAGCTGGCCGAACGTTTGCTGTGTATTCGCTCGGGCGTAAATGGTCACTCATTGCGGGCCGGAGATCTGGAAGATGACGAACGTCATCGCCTGATGGAGGCTTCTTCCGAGATTAGCGAGATGCCTTTGTTTATTGATGATAAAGCGGGGCGCACGATCCAGGAAATCAGCGCGATTTGCCGTCGTTTAAAACGGCTGAGCAATCTGGGGTTGATTATCATTGATTACTTGCAGTTGATCGAACCTGAAGACAAGACGATGCCGCGAGAGCAACAGATTGCACAGATCACACGTCGTCTGAAAGGATTGTGTAAAGAGTTAAACATTCCGATTATCGCGTTGGCGCAGTTAAACCGCGGCGTGGAATTACGTGAAGACAAACGGCCGCGACTGGCTGACTTGCGTGAAAGTGGAGCCATCGAACAGGACGCCGACCTGATTATGTTCCTGCACCGTCCCGATAAATATGACCCTGAAGATTCTCCGGGGCTGGCGGAAGTGGTTGTCGCGAAGCACCGTAGTGGTCCGACCGGGATTATCAATCTGACCTGGAAGGCTTCCTCAATGCGATTTTCAAACTATGCCAATCTGGATGTCCCCGAAGGGGGCTACATGGGAGATGGTGGTGGCGGCGGCTTCGGTTAAACCATAGCCATGATGCCTTCTCTCACTCAGATTATTTCTTAGCCGCCGAGTAATTGGTGTGCTTCGTGGATAGATTCTCTCAGGCTTTCTCCGAGTGATTCGACGTCTGATTCCCGCAGATTTAAGATGCTGAGCATTTCTGGATCAATGGTTTCCGTTTCGACCGTGCGAGAATAACCTTCATGAATATTTGCCGCGAGGATGTCGGCGACATGGACAAGCACGGGGATAATGCGGTCTGTTTCCGGTAGCTGCAGAGGGTGGTGGTGATAGCGGACCACATGTTCAAAATGAGGGGGGAAATTCCATTCTCTGCAGGTATAGGCACCGAATAATTCATGTGTTGCCCCGAGTACCTGTTCTTCTGCCTGACGAAATGTAGTGTCTTGTTCACGGCTCACGATGCCGATGATTTCAACGAACTCCTGGTGATTGGCCTGCATTTCGACCATGATACCAATGTCGTGAATCAGGCCGGCCAGAAAGACTTCATCGGGGTCTCCGAGCCCACTCATTACAGAGAGTTCTCGGGCGCAGATGGCAACCGCGACGGAATGTGTCCAGAGGTCACACGGATCAAAATCTGTGCCGATACGGTTCGATTTGAAGACCTTGTTCAAGCTGGTGGCGATGGCGATGTTCTTGATCGCATTTAGACCTAACAGGACGATGGCGCGATCAATGGAACCGATCTGCTGCGGGAAGCCATAGTAGGATGAGTTGACGACTTTGAGAATGCAGGCACTTAGCGCAGGGTCGTTGATGATCACTTTCCGGAGATCATCGGTAGTCGATTCCGCGTCGGCCACGAGATTCATGATTTGATGGGCGACCGCAGGCAGAGTTGCGATATTTTTAATTTTATGAAAAGACAATTCCACGATGGGGGGAAATTCGTTTGCATTGTCAATCTTTGTCTCTGTTTGAATCATTTTTCGTCTCCTGATTTATCTCACTTGTCGCTGATGATTACTGTTCTAAGTTGTGGCGGTCTGTATTTCGGATGAGTTTTTAGTCCAATCGGTGTGTGCACCGAAGAGGGCTTGGATTTCTTCTGCCGAACTCGGCTCGGCGAATAAGTAACCTTGTCCATATTCGCAGCCCAGTGCCTGCAGGAGGATCAGCTGTTCGGGATCTGAAATCCCTTCGGCTACAACTTGTAATTCCAAGTTATCCGCCAGCGTCAGGATAGCCTGCAACAGTGCTGCGTAGTCGCGGACGTGTTTGGCATTCATCACAAAGGAGCGGTCGATTTTGAGTACGTCCAGCGGGAATTCGTGCAGGCAAGATAAAGACGAATGCCCTGTACCAAAGTCGTCCATGTCGACCTTGACTCCAGTTTTTCGGAGTTCTTTCAAGATGGGGATAAATGTTTTCTGATCTTCCATAATCAGGCTTTCGGTTACTTCCAGGTGCAGGTGCTCCGGTGGAATCGCATGTTTCTCGATGACTCGTTTGACAACATTTATCAGATTTGGGTCGAGTAATTGTCTACGCGAGACGTTAACATGCAAAAAGGCTGGCGCATCGTCTCCAAATGTCTGTCGCCATTCTGCGAATTGTCGGCAGGCTTCATCGAGGCACCATTTTCCGATAGCGCTGATCAAACCAGTCTCTTCCGCGACAGGGATGAAATCGTCAGGGCTGATCAGTCCCCGTTCTGGATGCTTCCAGCGGACTAACGCTTCGAGTCCCTCCAGTTGTCCTGATTCCAGTGCGACAATTGGTTGATAGAAGAGGGTAAATTCACCTTGTTCTATTGCTTCCCGCAGATCGCCTTCGAGACGCAATCGATATTGCGCTTTTTCTCGCATGGTCTGATCAAAGAGCAGGTAGCTGCCATGCCCGGCGGCTTTTGCTTTATACATTGCCAGGTCGGCATCACGGAGCATGTCGTTGGCTGATTCATATTGGTATTCACTGGTGACCACGCCGATACTCGCTGTGGAGTAAACGGTATGTGTTCCCAGCTGGTAGCTTTGTGAAAAGACGTCGAGCAGGCGTTCCGCTACGATGGTCGCATCCGCCAGGTTGGTGAGTCTGTTGAGCAAAACGACGAATTCATCGCCCCCCAGTCGGGCTGGTTTGATTTGGTCGGTTCCCCGCAATGTTGTGGTCAAGCGTTGGGCGATTTCCTTTAAGAGTTGATCTCCCATGTCATGTCCGAGGCTGTCGTTGATCAGTTTGAATCGATCGAAATCGAGGAACAGCAATGCGAAATGATGGCTTGGGCCGCGGTCGATTGCATTCTGAATCGAATCCAAGATAGAAGCCCGGTTTGGTAGCCCTGTGAGTGAATCGTTATAGGCTTGCGTGTGGAGTTGGCCCATCAATCTTTTTCGGTCACTGATTTCAATTCGCAGTGTGAAGTAGCTGACTGTTGCGTTGTTTTCATCCAACATGGGAACGATTGTTGTATCGACCCAGTAGAGTGATCCGTTTTTCGCTTGGTTGCAGATTTCGCCACGCCAGATTTTGTTTTGTTCCACCGTCGCGTACAATTCTTCAAAGAATTCGACAGGGTGATGATCGGAGAGAACAAGATTATGATTCTGTCCGACGAGTTCGTCGTGGGTGTAGCCTGAAACTTCGCAGAAGTTATCGTTGGCTTCCAGAATTGTGCCCTCCAGGTCGATCATCGCTACAATGCCTGCCGCATCGACCGCCTTACGAAATGCTGCCAGTTCTCGGTTTTGGGTTCCGACAGTCTGCTGCAACTCGTCGAGCTTCAGCTCGGCCTTTCTGGCCAGATCCCATTTCTCCGTGAGTGAGGATGCGAGCTGTCGAACTTCCACATTGTCAAACGGTTTTTTGAGAATAAGCCAACGGTCCATGCAGCCGAGCTGTTGTGACATTTCGGTCCAGTTGTAATCGTTGTAAGCAGTGCAGATTACAATCAGCAGATCGGGGTCTACTTCCCAGAGGTGTCCGACGGTTTCAATGCCATCCCAGCCGGGGGGCATGCGAATGTCGACAAATGCCATTGCGTAAGGCCTGTCATCCTGAATCGACTGACGCACTTTTTCCAGTCCTTCCCGACCTTGAGAGGCGGCGTCGACTTCGAATGTATGCTCATCTGTAGTCGGTGCTTCTTCGCCAAAAAAAGCGGCGAACGAGTCGCCCGTTTTGCTTTTTTTTGCACTACCCACCAGCACTTTACGAAAGTCATCGTGAATGGCTTCGTTGTCATCGATGACGAGAATGCGTCGATTGCGTGATTCGTTTATTTTGTACATAAGATTGTTCCTGCCTGCTGGTAGGGTATTTCCAGGGTGAAGGTGGCTCCTGTTCCGGGGCCGTCGCTGGTGGCGACGAGACTTCCGCTTAGTTCCTTTGCTGCCAGGATGGCACTGTGCAGCCCGAAGCCGTGGCCTTCTTTACGTGTGGTGAATCCGTGGGCGAAGATTTTTGTCAGGTTTTCAGCAGTGATTCCCATGCCGTTGTCCTGCACCTCAATCGAGATACGATCTTGACCCTTGTGTTTCAAGCGAACCGTCAATAAGTGTTTCTTGTTTCCACTTTCCAGACAGGCGTATTTGGCGTTGCTGATCAGGTTCACAATGATTTGTAATAACAGTTGCTTGTCTGAAACTACTGGTTCAATGTCGTCAAATTTGCGAGTGATTTTGACGGAGTGGCGTTCCATCGAAGCGGTGTTAATGTTAATCGCGTCTTCTAGTAGTTCGACCAGAGAGAATTCTTCAATGACTCCCGCAGTACCTTTGGCGTTCTTTTGTTGGGAGGCCACGACAGCCTTAATGTGATCGATATTTCTGATCAGAGAATTAATTTCTTCTAGAATCGTGTCCTCTTCTGTTGATATTTGATGGCTGACATCGATCAACAGTTGAGGTAGATGTTTTCCTCGATCATCGTTCGTCACAAAGTCACCAATCTCTTCCAGGTGCTGTTCCATCACTCCGACAGCCCGGGTCAGGTTGTTGGCACTGGATTTGAGAACATTATCCTGAATCAGTCCTGCAGAGACGTTAACGCTGTTGAGTACGTTACCGACGTTGTGCAAGACGCTGGTTGCAATTTCCGCTTTGCCTGCCTGGTGCGCGGTTTCTATGAGTTGTTTTGACACATTTCTCAGGGATGTGATATAGATATAGCAGATCACGAACAGGACTCCGCCCACTACGAAACCAACGATCAATAGTATCCCCGCAGTCTTGCGTAGTTTTGTAACCAGCTGAGTAATGTCTTTCAACACAACGAGACTACCGACCTGTTGATTACTGGCATCCATCAGGGGCATGATTTCGCCGCGATATATTTTCCGGGTTGATGAATCTGTAAGTGAGACTGGTGTGTTTTCTCTTTTGCCCGAGTCGATCTGAGACAGCAAAGCCGGTGGGATTGTTTTGATCGTTTGATCGATGATGACAAAGTTGGCCAACTGGTCCCAGTTTCCTGTTTGTCCCAGGATGGTAAGGCCTCGTTCCCATTGCGTTCGATCAAGGCATCTTTTCTCAATGGCAAGCACCACTTGTACGCCTAGAACCTCTGACAGTTTGGGGGTGATGTGTTCAATTTCTTCACCCAGCTCGATGTAGCCGACAAGCTTACCATCGACAAGCCATGGCTGAACAACGCGTAGAGTGAAGTGTCCGAATTTTCCCAATTCGATGCCATAAGATGTTTTTCCGGTTGTCGCTGCCTGTTGCATCGTTTTTCGGCTGATGGTATCACCGTATTGTGCGGGGCGATGCACACGTAAAAAACAGGTTTGATTGAGATCGATGAAGTAAAAATGGGTGACGCGATTTGATGCGTTAATTCTCTCATAAATTGGGGCCGCGTGCTGAAGCAACTCTTCTCGGTCTCGGGAAGACCAGGCTTCCTGGAGTTTTTCATGATTGGTCAGGAACTGTTGAAATCCCATCAACAATGCAGCGTCTTCATCGAGCTGATTTGCAAGGACCCGCTGTGCGCCTTTAACACGGGCCTTCACATCCGCATCGATCGCCTGCCGGCCTTGCCAGTACATACCGAACAGGCTGCATCCCAGAATGACTACGATTGCCACAACCAAAGGCAGCAGAATGCGTAACTTCAAATTGTGATACAACCGAACGGGCTGTAGTGTTTTGTGTTGTGTCGTACCTTTTATCAATTCACTACTCGACATACTTGATTTGTTTTGCTGTTGTACTGGATCATTTTTCGAATTGGACACTTCACAGTTCCCGCTATGCTTACCTCTGATTTTGATTTCGGACCAGGCAGTGCTTTAACTCTACTAGAACGAGAGTGAGTTCTTTTTTGAGAAGCGCTCCTCGTTGCTGACACAAGGTCGACATCTCAAAAAGTCTTCCAATAACTGTTTAAGGTGTACATCGTGTGTTCGCTAATCGCGTTTAACTTAGCCACTGGAAAATCCGGTTCGAGTTCGTTCCCGGCCTGTTTCCAGATGCCATCAAAAACATATGTTGCGTTTTGACAACAGCGGTAATTGATCTGGCTTTTTAGGCGATCCAAGAAGTGTCGTATCGCTAGAATCGCAACAACCGAAACCGCGCAGCATCGTGCTGAAGTGATTTCCCTCCTTTTGTCACAGTTCTGGTGCCGAGTCTGCTACAAGCGTTGAGGGGAACGGTAGATAGTGTTCTTAGTACAGAGTAGTTCTTTGAACAAGTGGATCTGGTTCGCATTTGCTTTGCGGATCGAAACCACAAAAACCCATGCAGGTGGATTAGAATCCTGCTCGCTGCGCTCGCCCCGAAATACAAACAGGTGAGCCTGAATAGAATTCGGACTCACCTGTTTTTGTACATTGAAGGATGTCTGAGTTTGGTAGACTTATTCTTCGTCTTTCTCATCAGCGGCGGTGGGAGCAAAGCCGCGACGCATTGTATTTTCGGTCACATTGACGGGCACGACAAACTGGAGCAGGTAATCCGGGCCTCCGGTTTTGCTGCCGATGCCGGACATCTTGAAGCCACCAAACGGATGGCGTTCGACCATTGCGCCGGTGATATTTCGATTCAGATAAATATTACCCGCTACTAGTTCCATTTTTGCTTTCTGCAGGTGGGCAGGGCTACGGCTGAAGATGCCGGCGGTGAGTGCATAAGGCGTATCGTTGGCGATCGAAATCGCTTCGTCGAAATCTTCTGCTTTCATTACAGCCAACACCGGGCCGAAAATTTCTTCCACGGCAATCTGGCAGGATGAGTCAACATCTGTGAAAATGTGTGGGCCGACGAAGTAGCCTTCCTCATCGAGTTCTGAAGTATCACAGGCAAGTGCCAGTGTGGCTTCCTCTTTGCCGATTTCAATGTATTCCAGAATCCGTTGTTTGGCTTCTTCATCAATCACGGGCCCGATAACGGTACCGGGTTCTTCGGCAGGACCAATCTTCAGGCTTTTCGTCGCTTCCACAAGGCGCTTCACAAACGTGTCGTGAATAGATTCCAGTACGATGACACGAGAACAGGCCGAGCACTTCTGGCCGGCATAGTTGAATGCGGAATGGATCACACCCAGTACGGCTTCGTCGAGGTCGGCGTCATCGTCAACGATGATGGCATTTTTGCCACCCATCTCGGCGATGACTCGTTTGACCATCTTCTGGCGAATGTCTGTATTCGAAGCTGTTTCATTGATCGACAGGCCGACATCGCGTGAGCCGGTGAAAGTGATCATTTCTACGTCAGGGCTCCCAACTAATTCCGGGCCGACTTCTTCACCGATACCGGGTAGAAAGTTCACAACACCATCGGGAATGCCGGATTCGTGGATCAGGTCCATCAGTTTGGCAGCGACGATGGATGACTGCTCGGCCGGTTTCATCACGACGGTATTTCCGGTGACTAACGCGGCGGCCGTCATGCCGGTTAAAATCGCCAGCGGGAAGTTCCAGGGGGCAATCACAGCGACTGTTCCCCGGGGGCGATAGAAGTAAACGTTTTCTTCACCGGGGACATCACAGTGCAGGGGCTCAGACATTTTGCGCATCTGGTCGGCGTAGTACATGCAGAAGTCAATGGCTTCCGCGACGTCGGCGTCTGCATCTTCCCACGGCTTTCCACATTCGTAAACCATCCAGGCAGCCAGTTCAAAACGCTTGCGGCGCATGTTGGCGGCGATCAGTTCCAGATATTCGGATCGGTACTGCGGTTCTGTTTTTGACCATCCCGGAAATGCACGGCGGGCCGCATCAATGGCGTCGATCGCATCATCGGCAGAAGCGGAAGAGACGACTCCCAGCGAATCGGAACGGTGTGACGGATTGCGTGAAGTGATGGTGGCTTTGGTATCGATGGCACGTCCGTTGATTAACAGCGGGTATTCTTTACCAAACTGATCGGAGACTGCTTCCAGGGCTTCCTGCATCTGGGTGCGTGATTCTTCCAGGCTGAAGTCAATCAACGGTTCGTTCTGGAAGCCAGTTGTTTCTTCAGACTCTTTCTTGGTGGTTGCGTGGTTGGACGGGTTCATCATCAAAGTCTCCAGGTTGACGTGCTCGGTAAAGCTTTGTCGAAGGAATGAGTCGTTAGAAGTGTTTTCCAGCAGTCGTCTGACCAGATAGGCCATGCCGGGGATTAGTTCGCCGAAAGGCGTGTAAATGCGGACGCGGTGCCCCATTTCTGCAAAGACCTGTGCCTGCTCTTTTCCCATGCCATACAGCATCTGGATTTCATATGCGGAAGGGGGGACATCCAGTTCATGTGCGACCGCAATGGCATGTGCCAGGCTGCGCATGTTATGGCTCCCGAAGGCAGGTCTCAGCCACTGGTGATTTTGTAGAAGAATCAGCGTCAGTTTTTCAAAGTTGACATCCGATTCCCATTTTTCCTGAAACACGGGGATCGGCCAGTGATGGTACTGAGACGTGATCGTTTCATAGTCCCAGTAAGCCCCTTTGACGAGTCTGATCGAGATCGGCGTTTTTCGTTTCTTGGTCCATTTTAAGAGGTCCATCAGATCGTTTTCGGCTGACGACTGATAGGCCTGGATGACAATACCAATGTTGTCGAAGTCGCGGAACTCTTTTTCCATCAGCGTCTGTTTGAAGATTTCCAGCGTCAATGGTTTATAAGAGTTCTGCTCCATGTCGACGTGCAGATACGCATCGTACTTCATCGCACTTCGCAATAATGTTCTTAAGCGAGGCTGGACGGCGGCCATCGTACCAACCGGGTCGTTGGGCTTAAACTGGCTGCATAACGCTGACAGTTTGATGGAAACGTTGGTTCTGGGGAGATGCCCATTATTGTCCCAGTCGAGTTGTACGTTTTCAGACCATTTTTTGACCCGGGGGGCCAGGCCTTTGATCAGACCCAGATAGGATTGCAGATAGGCCTCGGCTTCGGCTTCGCTGATGACGGCTTCACCCAGCAGGTCGAGCGTGTAGGCAAAGTTTTCGCTTCTGAGCCGATCGACCGTGCGGTGGACTTCCTCGACCGTGGAGCCGGCGATAAAACGACTGGCCATCCGACGAGCATTCGAGCGGGCATTCAATGCCAGGGCACGCCCCAGCACAGAATTGGGCTGTGATAACTCAAGGCCGATACGGGCCGCCCAGGGAAGATGCTTGCGGACATCTTCGAAGTATTCCTGCAGGTGTCTGACGATGGATTCATGCGAGCGGAGCATCGGCAGGACGTCCACAAAGCGGAACATCTGCACTTTGACTGATTCGTCAGCCATCGCCCAGGAGAGAATCCGGTCATCCCACCAGCGTTTTTCGAACATCGTTGGCTCGCGACGTTCCAGCAGACCCCAAATCTGCTGGCCGAGCTCCTGTGTTCGCTGCTCAAATTTTTGATTCAGGCTTGAAGACGCTTTTTTTCGTGCCACTTATGTAACCTGCCTCTGAGTGCAGTCTGCACTTTCTGTATTGCAAATGTATTTTGTCTGAGTCCACAGGCCAAGGGATCAAAGGCTTTGATTACTGACATCCTGTCACTCATTAACTTACGAAAACACTCGGTCGAGTGTTGGATCTGGCCTTTTTTGATTAAATGAACCGCTGGCTGGCCATCTATATCTCTGTATGTTGTTAGCTGGGAAGCAGGTTACCAAATCCGAATAGGCGAGGTAAGTGTTGCGGGGAAGCCAATCAGAACTTTTCTGGTCTCACTGGGGAGAATCAGACTTGTCAGCATCGTGTGAAGCTTTATTCTTAAGGAAATTATAAAATTAGGAAATACGGTGTTTCTTCATCTTTGGTTGCATTGATGTTACCACACCGGTGATTGATAATAGGGCTTCCGTGAAACTGGATCAATGATCTGAGATTCGCTCGCGAAGGGATGATGATCAAGACAATTTGGAGAGGGACGAACCTGCTATGCAAGACTTTGACTATGAAGCCCCCACTTCACTGGCTGATGCCGTTGGCTTGTTAGCCAAAGGTAATGGAAGTGCCCGCCCGCTGGCGGGGGGAACCGATCTGATCGACCATGTGCGAACAGGCAGGTTATCTGCGGATCTGATTGTCGATTTAAAGAAAATTCCAGAATTGATGGTACTGGAACTGAACGACGGCGGCCTGCGACTGGGTGCCGCGGTTCCCTGTTACCAGATTTATGAACATCCGGGAATTGTCGAAAACTATTCGGCGATCGCCGATAGCAGCAATATTATTGGTGGGATGCAGATTCAAAACCGGGCCAGCGTCGGGGGAAACCTGGCGAATGCCGGTGCTGCCGCCGATTCAACGCCAGCTTTGATCGCCCTTGATGCGACTGTGGTGATTTCCGGGCCTTCCGGTACAAAAGAGGTTCCCGTCGATCAATTCTGCACCGGTCCAGGTCAGAACATGCTTGAGCCAGGCGAAATTATCGTTGAACTGAAATTTCCTGCCCGTCCGCCACATAGTGGATCGCATTATCGCCGGTTTATTCCCCGCAACGAGATGGATATCGCCGTGGTGGGAGTGGGCGCGTCGGTCGTGCTGGATGAGAGTGGTGAGAATTTTGTCTCTGCTCGCATTGGTCTGGGCGCGGTTGCTGCCAAGCCCTTTTATGCAGAGGAAGCCAGCGAGGTGCTCGCCGGTCAGCCTGTGAATGACGAAACCATTCAGAAGGCGGCTGCCGCTGCGAAAGCAGTCGTGCATCCGATTACCGATATGCGGGGCACACAGGAGTTTCGAACTCATGTGACCGGCGTGTTAACCGAACGTGTGATTAAAAAAGCGGTTGAACGTGCTCGCGGATGATTCTCCGTTTTTAACTGGTGAATCTCTCAATAATTGAATCAAACTCAGAATTTTTTAATAAGGACTTTTCAATGGCGAAGAAACGGATCGTAACCGCGACTATCAACGGCCGTGAAGAGGAGTTCCTCTGCCAGCCCCGGCAGACCTTACTCGAAATATTACGTAATACCTTGAACCTGACCGGTGCCAAAGAAGGCTGCTCCAACGGTAACTGTGGTGCCTGCTCTGTACTAGTGGATGGCAAGGCCATCAATAGCTGTATGGTGCTAGGAGTGGAAATAGAAGGCGCCGACATCGAAACGATCGAAGGTCTGGCTCCCGGTGATGGTCTGGATCCGCTGCAGTCAGCCTTTCTGGAAAATGCCGCATTGCAGTGCGGCATCTGTACTCCCGGTTATATCATGGCGGCCAAAGCGTTTCTGGCTGAAAATCCGAACCCGACCGAAGAAGAGATTCGTTTCTCGATGGCGGGTAATCTGTGTCGTTGCACCGGCTATGACAAAATTGTACGTGCCATTCAACAGGCGGCAGAACAACAGGCGGGACAACCAGCCTCATGTGCGAAGGAGACTGTCTAATGGCGACCATCGATGAAACCAAAGCCGCAGCAGGAAGTGGTGACAAACCTAAATACAAAGTCATCGGAACCCGTCCCATTCGGCACGATGGCGCTGACAAAGTGACGGGCCGCGCGTTATATGGTGCGGACATTAAAGTCAAAGGGATGATCGTCGGCGCGATTCTGCGCAGCCCGCATGCGCACGCGAATATCAAGTCTATTGATACTTCAAAGGCGGAAGCGTTTCCAGGCGTGCGTGCGGTCGCCACCAGTGCTGATCTGCCGGAGCCTGGCGACAAAATTGCCGAGCTGGGGGAAGGGGCCGTCGTCCTGAACCATCTCAGCAGCAACAATCTTGCCCGTACCAAAGTGCTTTACAAAGGGCACGCGGTCGCTGCGGTTGCCGCCGACAATCTGCATATCGCACAGGAAGCAGCCAGCCTGATCGAAGTCGAATATGAAGTTCTGCCTCCCGTGATGAATGTGCTGAAAGCGATGGAAGATTCGGCACCTGTTTTGAATCCTGATGTGCGGACAGAGGAGGCCTCCACCGGCGAAAAAGGGGACAAGCCGAGTAATATTGCCAAACATATTGTGTTTGAAAAAGGGGATATCGAAAAAGGATTCGCCGACGCCAAATATGTTGTTGAACGTGAATTTCGCACATCGACCGTGCACCAGGGGTATATCGAACCGCACGTTGCAACCGTATTGTGGAACAACGATGGTCAGATTACCGTCTGGACTCCAACGCAAGGCACGTTTTCAGTCCGCTCACAGATGGCAGAGTTGTTGCATGTGCCTCTGGCCCGCGTGAAAGTGGTCCCTGCAGAAATTGGCGGGGGTTTTGGTGGCAAGATCTCCGTTTATCTCGCTCCAGCGGCTGCAGTCTTATCTCGTAAGGCAGGGGTTCCCGTGCAAATTGTGATGGACCGGGCGGACGTGCTGCAGGCAACCGGCCCCACTCCCGGTTCTGTGATTAAGATCAAAATGGGCGTCGATGCCGACGGGCGTCTCACAGCCGCCGAGGCCTGGATGGCATATGAAGCAGGTGGTTATCCCGGTTCTCCGATTGGCGCCGGGGCGATGTGCGTCTTCTCCTGCTATGACATTCCCAACGGTCGCGTCGAAGGTTATGACGTCTGCGTCAATAAACCTCGGACCAACGCGTATCGCGCACCCGGAGCAACAAACGCTGCCTTCGCGACGGAAACCGTTGTGGACGAGCTTTGTGAAAAACTGGGCATGGAACCGGCAGAGTTTCGTCTACAGAATGCGGCAAAAGAGGGAACGCGTCGGATTGACGGCGTGACATATCCGCGCATCGGTCTGGTGGAAACACTGGAAGCCATTAAGAACAGCGAGCATTTCAAGACGCCGCTGACCGGTAAAAATCAGGGGCGGGGCATTGGTTCCGGTTTCTGGTTCAATGCCGGTTTGAAATCTGCTGTGACGGCGAACGTGAATTCGGATGGTTCTGTCGGTCTGCTGGAAGGTTCCACCGATATTGGTGGTTCTCGCACCGCGATCGCTATGCAGTTTGCTGAAGCGTTGGGTCTCGCAGCGGAAGATATCAAACCAGCCGTAGTCGATACAGACAGTGTTGGTTATACCGACGTGACCGGCGGAAGTCGTGTCACGTATGCGACAGGTTGGGCCGCTTATGAAGCAGCGCAGGACCTGAAGCGACAGATTGTCAGCCGTGCCGCTGAGTTGTGGGAAGTTGACCCGGACCAGGTTTCATACGAAGACGGTTCTGTCATCGGACCTGATAAGTCGATGACCTTCAAAGAAATCGCTATCGAATTATCTTTGACGGGTGAGCCTCTGGTCGGACGTGGTGTCTCAAATCACAACGAACCCGGCGGCGCGTTTGGAACGCATCTGGTCGATGTCGAAGTGGATCCCGATACCGGCAAAGTGGATATTCTGCGTTACACGGCTGCCCAGGACTGTGGGACGGCGATTCATCCTGCGTATGTCGAAGGACAGATTCAGGGTGGGGCTGTGCAGGGCATTGGCTGGGGGTTGAACGAAGAATACTGGTATGACGAAGAAGGCAGCATGCGGAATGCGAACTTCCTCGATTACCGGATTCCGACTTGTTATGACCTGCCGATGATTGATGCAATCATTGTGGAAGTACCCAACCCCGGCCATCCATACGGAGTGCGTGGTGTAGGGGAAGTTCCCATCGTACCGCCGCCGGCTGCTCTGGAAGCGGCGATTCACAACGCCGTCGGCGTACGGTTGTATGAACTGCCGATGTCGCCGCCACGTGTTCTGCACGAGCTGTTAAAAAAAGAGTCTTGATCAGGAGTTGAACCGAGAATGCCTCGCCTGTTTATTCCGCCCCTGCTCAGACCATACTGTGAGGGACAGGAAGAAGTGAATGTGGAAGGGGCCACCGTTCTGGAAGCGGTGCAATTTCTGGATCAACAGTATCCGGGTGTGATAGAACGTCTCTGCCCTGAGGGAAAACTCAGGGCAGGGATGGCAGTCACCGTCGATCAAAATGTGACCCCCCGCGGCCTGGCGCAAAAAGTCTCCCCCGAAAGTGAAATTCATTTTCTGCCCGCCATTGGCGGCGGATGAAGTTTAAATCTCCCCAGGTGGCTCCGAATGAAATTCGGAGTTGTCGAGAGACAACAGGAGGTTGCGGTGCACACAAACTTTGGTGAAAGAGCGCGCCTCATTTTGCTTGTTGCTTAAGGGGGGGGGAGATCTGAGCAGGTTTGTGAGGTTGAACTGCCACCTCCTGCTCGCTTCGCTCGGACCGAATTGCATTCGGTCCCACCCCTTTTGAGTTTCTGAAAAGAAAAACTCGCAGTGAACATTCTGTTTGCTATTATTGAGTGATGAGCAAACGGCGCATCTTCGATAATCAGAGATATGTTCATTTTATTACGTTTTCCTGTTTTGGAAATCGTAGGTACTTGGATCATGACGATACGAAAAAACGTGTTTTAGGAACACTGAATCATGAGTTGACAAGGCACAATGCGATCTGCGTTGGATTCGTGATTATGCCCGATCACGTTCACTGTCTGATTTGGTTTCAAGAGCTTGGTGAACTGAGTGCTTTCATGAGAGACTGGAAGCGGAGTTCAAGTCGTTCAATTAAATTGTTCATTCAAGATCAAAGCCACTATACTGGAACCTTTCCAAAAGAAGACCCCATTTGGCAGAAACGCTATTACTCTTTTGAAATTGAGTCCGAACATAAGATCGAAGAAAAATTGAACTACATGCACATGAACCCCGTAAGAAAAGGATTGGTGAGTAGCATCACTGAATGGGGATGGAGCTCGGCACGTCATTACGAATTAAGTAAATCTGTGGGTGTACCAATCAGCTGGCCAGAGATTTGAAAACATTTCTGGGTGGCTCCGAATGTAATTCGGAGTTGTCGCGAGACAACAGGAGGTTGCGGTGCACACAAACTTTGGTGAAAGCGCGCCTCATTTTCTTGTTGCTTAAGGGGGGGGGAGATCTGAGCAGGTTTGTGAGGTTGAACCGCCACATCCTGCTCGCTGCGCGCTCGGACCGAATCGCATTCGGTCCCACCCGTCGAGTGGTGTTGTTCAGAGAATGCTATTCCATCGGTTCCGGTTTCAGCAGTTCATTCACCGCTTCCACCAGATCATCGATTTGATAGGGTTTGGGGATGAAGCGGTCGACGCCTCGGTCGAGGGCCAGTTCCCGATATTTGGGTTCGGTGTTGCCTGTGACCATGATAATGCGAGGGGGTCGGTGTTTATTGTTGAAGATGCTGTCGAGGACGGCGAAGCCGCTGCGGCGGGGCATGACCAAGTCCAGCAAGACGAGGTCGGGGGCATCCCGCTCGATCTTCATGACCCCTTCGTTGCCGTCGTGAGCCGTAAATACTTGATATCCGGCGGCTTCCATTGCCATTTGCAGGGGCTCGGTAAGCCCTTCGTCATCGTCAATGATTAAAACGCGTTTTTGAGAAGATATGTTCATTAGCTTGGTGTAATTTCCTGATCTGGCCCGCACAAAAGAAGTGTGCATAGACAATTATATCACCTGATGTACCGAAAATCCAATTATTAAGATCATCGTGAGGCGTGGCGCTCCCCAAATGGGAATCTGTTCGATAAAATGGGCCGGTGCGCGCGTAGTGTGCGCCGTTTTTGATTCACTACAGAATCAATGTTGATGGTCATTTTTCAATATATTTTTTATTCAACCAGTGGGATAGTGTAGTGTCAGCGACGTCGGTAATTGGATTACAGTGGGGCGATGAAGCCAAGGGCAAAATTGTAGATTTACTTTCAGAGCAGCACGAAATCGTGGTGCGCTATCTGGGAGGCAATAACGCAGGGCATACAGTCAAATTTGACGGAAAAACCTATAAACTCTCATTGTTGCCAGCTGGTGTGCTGAATCCGAATGTGACTTCCGTAATTACGGGCGGGGTGGTGATTAATCCCAAGGCGTTCCTGCAGGAAATGGCGTCAATTGCAGAGCAAAATGGTCCGATTGAAGCGAGTCGGCTGTTGATCAGTGACCGCGCGCATGTGATTTTTCCTTATCATATGCAGGAAGAAGTTATTTTCGAAGAAAGTCGCAAAGAGAAAGCCATCGGGACCACCATGCGGGGGATTGGCACCTGCTACCGTGATAAAGCCGGCCGTACGCATGCGATTCGTATGGGCGATTTGATCCGCCCGGACTATTTCCGCAGTCGACTGGAAGAAATTATCCCTTACAAAAACAAAATGTTTCAATCACTCGATCCCGAGTCGGAACCGTTAAGTGTTGACGCGATCTACGAAGAATATTCTGTTTATGCCGAAAAACTGAAGGCCCATGTCGTTGATACCAGTGCTTATTTGCTGAAGGCCGTTGACGAAAAACGCAAGCTTCTATTTGAAGGCGCACAGGGAAGTTTGCTTGATATCGACCACGGTACGTTTCCTTATGTGACCTCATCCAACAGTTCCGGGTGCGGCATTCATAATGGAAGTGGCGTCTCGGAACGTTATATCGACAAGATGATCGGCGTTGTCAAAGCGTATACGACACGCGTCGGCGGCGGTCCGTTTGTGACCGAACTGCACGACGAAATCGGTCAGCGGATTCGTGATGTGGGGAATGAATACGGAACCGTGACCGGCCGTCCGCGACGGTGTGGCTGGTTCGATGCGGTTGCAACCCGCTACGGAGCAAACATCAGTGGCGTGGACTGCATTGCCGTGATGCTGCTGGATGTCTTGAGTGGGTTGGATGAGCTTAAAATCTGTGAAGCCTACGATGTGAATGGCACACAAGTTACTGATTTTCCCAGTCATATTCTTGATCTGGAACAGGCAAAACCAGTTTATCGTTCCATTGCAGGTTGGCAGGAAGACATCACCGGTGTCCGCCGGATGGAAGATCTGCCCGTCAATGCGATCGCTTATATCAAGGCGGTCGAAGAGATCATCGGCAAACCAGTCGAGATCGTTTCCGTGGGACCCGACCGAGAACAGACGATTCTGCTGAAGTAAGTATTGATTTGCAACAATGTCTGCAACTGTAGCGACTGTCTTAAAATTTCAAATATTTATCATGTTTGCATCCCATTGTTTTCCTTCATTGACCATGGTGTTGAGAATGCTGAGCAGTTTTCGCATGTCTGCGTGCGAATGCTTCATCAGGCCTGCCTGTTGTTGCTATGTATCAGGGCGATGGGTAGCACCCAATGAAATTCGGTGTTGTCGGAGACAACGGGAAACTGTCAGGGGGACTCACAAGTGGTAGTCAGCATCCCCATCTCAATGGAAATGATCGCAGAATGGAATTTTTCTCTGGGAGTGGTTTCTCTGTCAATTTCCTGCTCGCTGCGCTCGGCCCGAATTGCATTCGGGCTTACCCTGGCTCCTTCAATACTTCCCAAGGATTGCGTAATAAATGATTGAGTTTCGCAAGGCGGGCGGGCACATAGGCACCGCCCCTACGAGTTGATTTTGTTTCGTCAGACAAATAATCGGAAAGCCTATTCAACCACGACTCCTTTTTTGAGAATCAGGTTGGCATACAAGGCTGTTTCGCTGGTGGCGATGATAGCGTAGGCCTGTCTGGCGCGTTCGTAAAATTCGAAGCGTTCGATTTTTTCCAGCTCGAAGTTCCGGCTGTCGTGCTTTTGAATGAGTTCCTGGTAGATGTTCCAGATCGGAGGTTCGACGGTCTTTTCGTCGACGGGATTCATCAAGCCGGCCGGCTGATCCACGAATGTGTCGAGCGGGAAAAACTGCAGGATCGCGTCTAAGATTTCGGGAACGCTGTGCCCGTCGAGTCGAATGAGGCGCTGGGCGTGGGAGTCGGCGGGAAAGTTTCCATCAGCGAGCACGATCTCATCGCCGTGTCCCATTTTCATGAGCGTGTGCATCAGGTCGGGGGAGATTATCGGAGGGATTCCTTTGAGCATCGCGTTTCCCTTCATGTTGTGAATGTGTGTGGATTGCTGTTGGTGACTGCCTTGATTTTGAAGGCTCTCAAGTGAATTGAAACAGGCGGGCCGACTGGATTTCTATTATGCAGAAATTTTACTGTGAAGGCGAGGATAGCTTGCTGGATATGCCGTCGTGAACCCGCTATGATGGCCTGAGTTCAAGGTGGTGGCTCGCCATTTTTGAATCGCCGTTAATCTAGTCGGTAGCAAATTTTCAGGAGAAAGTCTGAAAAACCAATGAAAATTCACGAATATCAGGCCAAACAGTTGTTTCGCGAAGTCGGGATTCCCGTCCCTGAGGGGATCATAGCGAAAACCGCCGATGAAGCGGTGGCCGCGTTTGAGAAACTGGGCAGTCCGTTGGTGGTTGTGAAATCGCAAATTCACGCCGGCGGCCGCGGTAAAGGCCGTTTCAAAGAACATCCTGATCAACCAGGTGTTGTTCTGGCGCGGTCTGCAGAGGAAGTTCGCGAGAACGCCGAGCGGATGCTGGGTTCGACTCTGGTGACGATCCAGACAGGCGAAGAAGGAAAGCAGGTTAATACGCTGTTCATCGAGCAGGGACTGGATATCGCTCAAGAGCTGTATCTGGGCTGTGTGATTGACCGCGAAGCCGGCGGCCCGGTGATGATTCTCTCGACCGAAGGGGGAATGGAAATTGAAGTCGTCGCAGAAGAAGCTCCAGAAAAGATTCTGAGCGAGCCGTTTTCAATTCATACCGGTTTACTCGGGTTTCAGGCCCGCAAGCTGGCGTTCAAGCTGGGCATGAAAGGGAAAACCGTTCGCAGTGCCGAGAAGTTTTTCTGCCAACTCAGCCGATTCTTTGTTGATAATGACTGCAGTATGACCGAGATCAACCCGCTGGTCATTACCGGCGAAGGTGATCTGGTTGCGTTGGACGCGAAGGTTACCTTTGATGACAACGCGATGTTCCGTCATAAGCCGTTTGACGAACTGCGAGACCTGACCGAAGAAGACCCGTCTGAAGTTGCCGCAGGGAATGCCGGTCTGAGCTACGTCAAACTGGATGGAAACATTGGTTGTCTGGTCAACGGTGCCGGCCTGGCGATGAGTACGATGGACCTGATCAAGTATCATGGCGGAGAGCCCGCGAACTTCCTGGATGTAGGAGGCGGAGCGAATGTTGATCAGGTGACCGAAGCATTTCGGATCATTCTGGCTGACGAAAATGTCAAAGCAGTCCTGGTGAATATCTTTGGCGGAATCATGAAGTGCGACACGATTGTGACCGCATTACTGGAAGCCTATGAGAAGGTGGGTTTCACGGTGCCTCTGGTGGTTCGTCTGGAAGGAACCAATGTCGAAGTGGCCCGCAAGATGCTTTCTGAAAGTGGTCGAGATATTATTTCGGCGACTGATTTAACAGATGCTGCACAGAAAGTCGTTGCCACTTTAAGTTCATAGGACAAGACGGCGGCCTGCTGTGAATTCAGCAGGCCGAGATGATTTGACGTGGTTGTTTTGCAAAAAACGATCGTAGCCATCTTTTAGAAAACACATTTCCCGCAAGGGTGACAGATTATGAGTATTTTAGTTACTGAAAAGACACGCGTCATTTGCCAGGGGATCACCGGTAAGTCCGGTCTGTTTCACAGCCAGCAGTGCCGCGAATATGGGACACCATTGTTAGGCGGCGTGACTCCCGGTAAAGGGGGGACTGAAGTCGATGGGTTTCCAGTATTTAACACCGTAGAAGAAGCGGTCGAAAAAACAGGAGCGAACACGAGCCTGGTTTTCGTACCACCGCCATTTTGTGGTGAAGCGATCATGGAAGCTGCCGACGCCGGCATCGAATTGATCATCGCCATCACCGAAGGGGTACCTGTCACTGACATGGTGCGGGTGATGGAGTATCTCAAAGGTAAAAACAGCCGCCTGATTGGTCCGAACTGTCCCGGAGTGATTACTCCCGGCATTGCAAAAATTGGCATTATGCCTGGCTATATTCATACGCCTGGTTCTGTAGGGTTGATCAGCAAGAGTGGAACGCTGACCTATGAAGCTGCCTGGCAGTTGGGTAATGTTGGTCTGGGACAGACGACTGCGGTTGGTATTGGTGGTGACCCGATTATCGGCACCACATTTATTGATCTGCTGGAATTGTTCGAGAACGATCCTGCGACGGAATCAATCATGCTGATTGGTGAAATCGGTGGAACGGCCGAGATTGAAGCGGCAGAATATATCAAGGAACATGTCACCAAACCGGTGGCCGGGTTCATTGCCGGTAAGACGGCACCTCCCGGAAAACGGATGGGACACGCGGGAGCGATCATCAGCGGGGGAAGTGGAACCGCCGATGAAAAGATCGCCGCTCTGGAAGCAGCCGGTGTTGTCGTGGCAGAAAGCCCCGCCGACATGGGAGCTGCAGTCAAGCGGGCGATTGAAGCAGCCGCTTAAATCTGGTGGACTGAATGAGTCTAAAAGCGAAAAGGGCAACCAGTGAATCTGGTTGCCCTTTTTTTGTCTTTTCAGTGCTGGTCGTAAACGCTTATCTTTCGTCGTCAGCACAGACCCAGCCGCCGAGAGAGGTATCGTAGTTGATCAGCTCTTCGGGCTTGAAGTAGATTTTGATTTCGCGGGCAGATGCTTCCGGGCCATCACTGCCATGAACCAGATTCATCTGGCGACTGACTCCATACTCGCCGCGAATGGTGCCTGGGGCGGATTCGCGACCGTTGGTGGAACCCATCATGGACCGTACGACGGAGATTGCTTCGGGGCCTTCAGCGACAATTGCGACAACGGGGCCGGCGGTGATAAATTCTTCGAGCAGAGGGTAGAATGGTTTTTCCACATGTTCTGCATAATGTTCGGCTGCTAATTCTTTGGTGACCTGCAGCATTTTCAGCCCGACGATTTTTAGCCCTTTGTTTTCAAAGCGGGATAAAAGGGTGCCCGCCAGACGTCGTTGCACCGCATCAGGTTTAATCAGGATCAATGTTCGTTCGAGTGCCATGTAGATTTCTTTCTATCGTATCGATTATCTGTGAGGTTTTGAGGGGATTGATTCTATCCCTGCTCAGTCTGAAAGTGTTTGCTTTGAAGTTCGTTTTAGTTCTGGGGCAGAATTTCTTATGCAGAACATTCACGCCAGATTGAATTGGAATGAAAATCTTTGCTCATTTCAAGCCTGATTTGCTGACCCGGGTAAGGCGATCAGGAGGAAACTTGTGCCTGCTGAATGCTGTCAAAGAACTGTTGAAACAGGTAGTGGCTGTCATGCGGGCCTGCTGAAGCTTCGGGGTGGTATTGTACGCTGAACGCGGGGTAAGTTTTATGCCTCAAGCCTGCGACGGTATCGTCGTTCATGTTAATGTGCGTGATTTCGACGTCGTCGGACATGGATTCAGGGGCGATGGCAAATCCATGATTCTGTGAGGTAATTTCAACCTGTCCGGTAGCATGGTTGATGACGGGGTGATTTGCACCGCGGTGTCCGAATTTGAGTTTGAAGGTCTTGCAGCCACAGGCTAAGCCCAGCAGCTGATGTCCCAGGCAGATTCCGAAAATCGGAACTTTTCCTAAGAGTCCACGAATGGTTTCGATGGCGTAGGTCAGCGGTTCCGGGTCGCCGGGGCCGTTTGAAAGGAAGACGCCATCCGGATTCAGATCGAGGACATCCTGTGCCGTACAATTACCGGGGATGACTGTGACCTTGCATCCCAGTTGTTTGAGGTGTCGGGCGATATTCCATTTCATGCCGTAATCGATGGCTACAACGTGAAAACCACAGGCGGCATTACCTTCATTTTCAGCCAGGGTGTCGATATTGTTTCCTGCAAGTGAGTGAGTGGAGCTGCTCTGTGCAAGTTTGGACAGACCTTCGTTCCATTCGCATGCTGATTTGGGAATGACCTGACTGACTAAATCCTGCCCGACCAGTTGAGGGCTGTTTTGTGCTTTTTTGACCAGCGATTCATCGTCGAGGTCTTCGGTCGAAAGGACTCCGGTCATCGCGCCATGGGTGCGAATTTTTCGGACCAGGGCTCGGGTGTCGATGCCTTGCAGGCCGATCACGCCAGCTGCTTTGAGGTATTCATCCAGTGTCTGTGTCGCGCGATAATTACTGGGGATCTCACAAAGTTCACGGATAATAAAGCCTTGTAAGGCGATTCCCGAAGATTCGACATCTTCGGGCACGATTCCGTAATTACCGATTTGCGGATAGGTCATCGTGACGATTTGACCACAGTAAGAGGGGTCGGTCAGGATTTCCTGGTAACCGGTCATGCTCGTATTGAACACAACTTCACCGTGGACTTCCCCGTCTGCACCAAAAGCCGTCCCTGTGAACACACTACCATCGGCAAGGGCTAACTTCGCTGTTTTCTGCATTGTCTACACTGATCTCAGGACATGGGAATAAATTTGGTTAAACCTGATATGTTCTATCAAAGATCAGCGCAAATAAAAAGAGACCGGCAGTAGTCTGCCGGCCTCTTCGATCGGATTTTTCTGATTTGATCCGCTGAGGAGATCAGCTCGGATTTTGTGTCAGGACAAAATTGTCAATTCGGATGACATTCTCATCGGGATCGTTAAAACTATCGTTAAAACTATTGAACAATTCACCCATAATCGAATGGAAGTGTTCGCGGCAAATCGAGTAGAAATTGTGTTTTCCGTCGCGACGTGCTTCAATCAGGCCGGCATCTCGCAGTAATGCCAGGTGGTGGCTGACTGCGGGTTGACTCTGGTTCAGCCGTTCGCATAAAGCAGTTACGAATAATTCTTCTTCCTGGGCCAAGTAGAGCATGATTCTGAGTCGTGTTTCATCAGACAGTAACTTAAAGACTTTAACTAAGTTTTTTTCAAGATGATCGGGCAGCGTAGGAAAACGCGGTGTCGATCGTTCTTGGGGCGGATCCACAAGATTTGTGGCCATATTAGTAGTTTCCTTTTTTAAATTCATGCAAAAAAGCTCTTTTTAAACCGTCGCATATTTTCAGCGACCGGTCTGTGGGGCATAATTAGTACGTTCCGAACACGTAAATCGTGGGGGATGTATTTCACAAAAAACAAGTAGCCAACTTTTGGCCATACTAAACTTTTACTACTTTGTGGCCCAATATCGCCTGTAATTCATGGCGCGCAGATCTGAGCTGAAGTACCATACTCAACTACTTGTATTGTTTGCCAGACAGGCGAAAGATGTGAGATCGGGGAGACGCTTCACCTTCAAATTAAAAACAAAGAACGCTCCCTCAATTCGTTGGCAATTATGGTAGTGCTCTGCCCAATCGTCAACTAGTATTTATCCAGTTTATCTAATTATTCAATAAATAGCATTTGGGATATGATCTTAAGTCTCTTTTAATATTGGAGTTATGTAGTGTCTGTATCTTCGTTCTGTAATCTTACCGGCATGAAGGCTTTAGTGACCGGATCTTCCACTGGAATTGGCAAAGCGATTGCATTGGAGCTGGCCGACGCGGGCGCTGATGTGCTGATTCATTATCGCAATTCTGCAGACGCAGCGCAGGACGTGGTTGCACAAATTCAAAAGCGTGGTCGAAAGTCGGTGGCTCTTTCCGCAGATCTTTCTCATCGAGAAAACTATTCCGAATTCATCGAGCAGGCGTTCGAGGAATGGGGGACGTTGGATCTCTGGATTAATAACGCCGGCGTTGATTTATTAACGGGCGTTGATTCGAAACTGGACTACGATCACAAGTTGGAAAAACTGTTCGAAGTTGATGTCCGAGGAACGGTATTGTTGTCGCGCGAAGTCGGTCAACGGATGCAGCAACAGGGAACCGGCTGCATTCTGAATATTGGCTGGGATCAATCGGATCGAGGGATGGAGGGAGACAGCGGCGAATTATTTGCGGCGAGTAAGAATGCCATTATGGGCTTCAGCCGTTCGTTGGCCGTTTCTTTGGCACCCGAAGTACGCGTGAACTGCATTGCTCCCGGATGGATTCAGACGGCCTGGGGCGAAGCTGCGAGTGATGTCTGGCAGGAACGGGTCAAGCAGGAAACCCCCATGAAATGTTGGGGGAAACCTGAAGACATTGCCAAGATGGCGCGTTTTCTCTGCAGCCGTGAAGCGGCTTATATTACCGGGCAGGTGATCAATGTGAATGGGGGCGCCGTTCGGTAAACTTGTTTGTTATGATCAGTCGGCAGTGTGATCAGTCGCAGATGTTTTTTTTGCGGACTCAGACAATCAGATTTCGGAATTCCTGCTGCATCATCCGATCATTGTCACGATGTCTATTTCTGCAGAGTGTTACTGTTTCGGGGCCAGATATCCCAGTGAAGTCAGGAACTGATCCAGTTTTTCGATAGTGGAATCGTAGTTCTCACTGCTCTTGTTTTTTCTCAGATTGAAAAAACCGTGTCCCTGATCTTTAAAGGCGACGAGTTCACAGCGATTTCCGTTTTGTTTCATCTGTTTGGTAAACCGTTCCACATTTTCGAAGAGTACGGTGGTATCAGCCGTACCATGAAAAATAATCGTGGGGGGCAGATCCTGGCGCATGAAATGGATGGGGGAGATCTCTTTGCAGCGATCGCCGAGTTGTCTTGGTCCCCCTTTCCAGCCTGTTTCGGTGGTATCGACGACTGGGTTGAATAGTGCCATAGCATTGGGGACAGACGAAATCTTTTTGTTTTCGCTGGGTTCTTCAAAGCCAATGACGGTTCCCGTACAGGCGGCGACATGACCACCGGCTGATCCTCCGCCGGCGACGATGCGGTTGGGATCGATGCCTAGCTCGTCGGCGTGTTGGCGAATCCAGCGGACGGCTGATTTGCCATCGGCGACACATTCGAAGGGGGTTGTTTTGTGTTTGGATTTAATGCGATATTCGGCAGCACAGGCGACCATGCCTTTCGACGCCAGGTGTTTGCAGTGTGGTTCGAACTGACTGGGGCTGCCGCCGGTCCAGCCACCACCAAAAAAGAAGACGATTGCCGGACGGGAATCGCTTGGCTTCCAGTCCTTGGGTTTGAAGATGTTGAGATGCAGGTCGCCTTGTTCTGTGGTTTTATAGACTTGGGATTCCGCGCCGTTTAACGGTTTCCAGGCTTTGTTTTTGGTGGCACGCTTTGTGTCAGCTGACTCGACGGTTGTTCCTAAGGACTGTCCCAAAAGACAAATCAGGGAGAAAAAAATGAGTGCTTGCCGGGAGATTGAATTCATGCTGCTGATATTCCTGCTAAAAGTGATGAAACCGATTGTTTGATATCGAATCAGGTCTTCCTCTATAGTAAATTAAAGTTTGATCAAAATGTCTCTCCATTTCCTGTTGGAATAATAAAAAATGAAAATTAAATTGATTCTGAGTGTGACCATGTTCATGGGACTGTTTGCTGCTTTCCACTCCGCACGGGCAGAGGAAAAAACAGCCAAGTTGCCAGTGAATGAGAACTTTCACATCTACCTGCTCATCGGGCAGTCGAATATGGCGGGCCGTGGTATTGTTGATCCCGCTGCGAATAAGCCACACCCCCGGGTTTTGAAGCTGGACAAAAAAGGGAACTGGGTTCCTGCGACTGATCCGCTGCACTTTGATAAACCCAAAATTGCCGGCGTGGGACCTGGTTCGGGATTTGGTCCTGTGATTGCAGACGCCTACCCGGATGTCACGATTGGATTGATCCCGGCTGCAGTCGGGGGCACACCACTCAGTCGCTGGGTCAAAGGGGGCGATTTATATGAACGGGCAGTCAAATTGGCCAAACAGAACCAGAAGCAGGGCGTGATTAAAGGGGCGATCTGGCATCAGGGGGAAGGAGATTCTTCCAATCCGAAATTGTATGACACATATCAGAAACGTTTGTCCGGAATGATTGTTGATTTGCGAACCGATCTGAATGAGCCCGACATGCCATTCGTGATGGGAGAGCTGGGAGAATTTTTCATGCGTCCCGGAGTGAGTACAGTGAATGAGGCATTGCATGGGATTGCGAAGGCAGTGCCCGGGACTGCGGTGGCTTCGTCCAAAGAGCTGAAAGCAAAAGGTGATCAGGTTCACTTCAATGCGGCGGCGGAAAAGGAATTCGGGAAACGTTATGCGGAGCAGATGTTGAAACTGCAGAAGCAGGCGGCTGAGAAAAAGTGAGCGGCACGGCGCTAGCCGCCGTTGGGGAGTTGGCTATGTTTCTGAAAACGGTGGCTAGCGCCTAATGGCACTTACTTTAGAAAATCATTGT
>TARA_R110002095_G_scaffold1297_2_pt1 | contig 121816 bp, 91 predicted proteins | sample TARA_R110002095 | Tara Oceans TARA_R110002095 (sample SAMEA4397255) | marine metagenome | biome: Polar Biome; feature: [SRF] surface water layer (ENVO:00010504); material: water (ENVO:00002006), including particulate matter (ENVO:01000060) such as... | depth 5 m | reverse complement strand
TTGTCGCACTCTCGTGATATCTATCAACCCAATATTTAAAAATGACGTTCCACTAGGAACATAAGAGGATCAGCTATGGCTTTAGAGCAAACACCAAATCATCAAGAAAGCAAGTCAGCCGGGCATGCACAGTTCTGCCGTCGTACGCGTCGCGAATTTCTGTGGGAAGCCGGCGGCGGATTTGCTTCCGTGGCATTAACGGGCATGATGTCACAGGACGGTTTTCTCAATTCGCAAGCCGTTGCCGCTGATGGTGCCAGCCAGTTTCAGAATCCCCTGGCTGCGAAAGATCCCCATTTCAAACCGAAAGCCAAGAGCGTCATCTTTCTGTTTATGTATGGTGGGCCGAGTCACGTTGATACCTTTGATTACAAGCCGAAACTGTATGATTTGGATGGTAAGACGATTACCGTCAAAACTAAAGGACGCGGGGGCGCAAAAAATGAAGGTCGGGTCGTCGGCCCGAAATGGAAATTCAAGCAGTATGGTCAATCGGGTCAGTGGATATCGGATCTGTTCCCTCATCTGGCCACGTGTGCGGATGATATCGCATTTTTGAAATCAATGACCGCAGATTCGCCCATTCATGGTTCCGCGATGCTGATGATGAATTCAGGGAAAATTCTAAGTGGATTCCCCAGTCTGGGCTCATGGCTGAATTATGGCTTGGGGACTGAGAATGAAAACCTGCCTGGTTATGTTGTCATGCTTGATCCAACGGGAGGTCCGATCAGCGGGGCCAAGAACTGGTCGAGTGGTTTTATGCCGGCGACGTATCAGGGAACCACCATGCGATCTGAGGGAGCGCCTCTGATTGATTTGCGTCGCCCGGAAGGGATGAGTAAAGCCGTTCAGCGTGAACTACTGAATGATCTGAAAGCGGCCAACCAGAAGCACCAGGCCTCGCGTGCCGGTAATTCAGACTTAGCCGCTCGGATTGCCAGCTATGAACTGGCTTTCAAAATGCAGAAGCATGCACCCGAGGCAGCTGACCTGGCTACAGAGACCAAGCAGACTCAGGAGTTATACGGACTCAACAATCCTCGCACGGCTGATTTTGGCAAACGTTGTCTGTTGGCCCGCCGACTGGTTGAGCGTGGTGTGCGGTATATTCAATTGTATTCCGGCGGTAATCATAATGATGCGAACTGGGATGCCCACGGGGACTTGTTTAAAAATCATAGTCATCATGCAGGGAATACCGATCAGCCGATCGCTGCTTTGATCAAGGATCTCAAAGCGCGTGGGCTGTTTGATGAGACGATGATTGTCTGGGGCGGTGAATTCGGACGACAGCCCACGGCAGAATACGCCAAAGGAACGGGCCGCGACCACAATTCTTATGGGTTTACAATGTGGACCGCCGGTGGTGGAGTTAAAGGCGGGACTTCTGTTGGTGCGACTGACGAATTGGGCGCAGCGGCGGTCGAAAAACCGTTCCATGTGAAGCGTTTGCACGCCACCATTTTGAATCAAATGGGGCTGGATCCAAACCGTTTGTCTTACTTCTATGGCGGTCTGGATCAAAAACTGGTGGGGGTTGAGCACACTGAACCGATCAGTGAAATTATTTAACCTTCGAGAACAAGTTCAGTCGGCTGACTGACTGTCGGCGATTTTCTGTTTCATCCTCGCTACAATTTCGGGACGCTGATCGGCGATATTATGTTGTTCCCCGATGTCGGCGTTGAGATTATACAGCTCAATTGGTTTTTGGGGTCCGGTTTGGACTGCCTTCCATTTCCCTGACCGCAGTGCGACTTTTCCCCGGTATTTCCAGAATAACGTTTCATGAGCCGTTTGCGGTTGTCCCAGCAGCGTTGGCAGATAGGAGATTCCATCGATGTTTTGTGGCGCCTGAATGCCAGCCAGTTCACAGGCCGTTGGCAGAAAATCCCAGAAGGCACTGATGTGATCGGAAGTGGTATCGGCTTGAACTTTGCCCGGCCACTTCACAATCAGCGGGACACGAATCCCTCCTTCATACAGGTCTCGCTTGTAGCCACGTAGCGGGCCGTTGGAATTGAAAAAATCAACCTGATGCATGCCTTCCTGGTGCGGGCCGTTGTCTGATGTGAAAAAGATGATTGTCTTATGCTCCAGGTTCAATTCTTTCAGCAACTCGACCAGTTTTCCCAGATCGCGGTCGAGGCGGGTGATCATGGCGGCAAATCCTTTTTCGGGAGCCGGCCATTCTCGGTCTGCGTATTCGCCGTACTCAGGGACTTCCATTCCATCGCCGGTCGTACGGCCTCCTTCGTTATTGGCATGCGGGATCGTGTAATGCGCCTGGAGAAAGAATCGATTCTTCGCGTTTTGCTTGATGAAATTGAAGGCTTCCTGAGTGAGCAGGTCGTGCGAATAGGTTTCGCGTTCAATCGAAACTCGTTTCTGTGGCCCGACTTTATTGCCCGGCAGCGAAATTTCCTGTTCGTTACTCCACAGGAATTCCGGATAAAAATTGTGTGCATTTCCCTGATCCAGATAACCAAACCAGAAATCAAATCCCTGCTTGCTGGGAACTCCCGTTGTATCTGGTGGTCCCAACGCCCATTTGCCGACTCCCCCCGTAGCGTAGCCGGCTTCCTTTAAGAGCGACGTGACGGTGGTTGCACCCTCCGGAAAATAATATTGTTCATTCTGGCTGATTGGTGTGTGTCCGGTATGCTGGCCCGTTAACAGGACCAGCCTTGAAGGACGACAAACCGTATGGCCGGCATAGTGGTTTGTGAAACGCATTCCCTGTTTGGCTAATTGATCAATGTTGGGAGTGTTGATGACTTTCTGTCCAAAGCAACCAAGGTCACCGTAGCCCATGTCATCTGCCATGACGTAGATAATATTGGGAGGTACTTCTGCTTGAGTTTGAATTAAGCACACAACACTGAGAAACAGACAGGCAATGCAGCGAAACAGAGCGCGAATGGTATTATCTAAGAAGTTCATCAGTGACCTTTGTTTTGATCGGGATGAGAGAATCAACGAATGCGTGAGCCCCGTTTATTTTTTACCGGGGTACTTTCTATTTTTAACGATACAGTTAACGATACAGGGCAGGAAATTCAACAATGACTTTAATCACACCCTCTCTGCGGTCGCGAAACAGTTCAAATGCCTGCTGGATTTCTGCCAATGAAAATCGATGTGTAATGATGGGGGTTACATCAATGCGTCCTTCAGAGAGCCATTGCATCGCCAGCGGGAAATCGAGATTGAAGTCGGGATTGATACTGGTGTGCACGGTGATGTTTTTAAAGAGCAAATCGCGCCAGCGGACTTGGTCGATCGTTTCAGGAGGTACGCCGAACACGAGGATGTTTCCTTCATTACGACAGAGGTCGATGCAGAGGTTGAACTGCTGGTCGGCGTGCCCCACGGATTCGATGACGATGTCGGGTAATTCCCCATTCAGGATTTCCCGCAGTGCTGCGCGGGGATCTGTATTTTGATTACAGATCGTCGCGGTCGCCCCCATGCGGGGACTGACCTGCAGGCGGGATTCCAGCAGGTCGATTCCAATAATCTCACGGGCGCCCATATTACTCAACGCGGCATTCATTAATTGTCCCATAGGCCCCTGCCCGACGACGGCCACGGTTTTGTCCAGCAGGTTGGGAAGTTTTTTCAGAGCGAAGAGAGCCGTCCCCAATGGTTGAGCCATCAAGGCATGTTCTTCCGGGATATTGGTGGCAATGGGAATCGTGCGGGATTCGTCCAGTATGAATCGTTCGCTGAGCCCCTGTTGCATGACGGGAACTGCGAGAACCCGGTCCCCTGCTTTCCAGCGCTGTCCATTCGTTGCTATGATGGTTCCGATCATTTCGTGTAATGAGTGACCGATCTCAATTTCCCATTCATCGGTTCCGTTAAAATACGGCAGGTCAGAGCCACACAGACAGGTGGTTTCCGGCTGGAAGATGATTTGCCCCTGGCCAGACTCCAAAGTTGAAACTGGTGAGAGCTCGGGTTCCGGGACGTCGATGAGTTCAATTTTTCCTGGCGCGACAAGATGGCTAGCTAACAACGAACTGGTCCTGATTATGAGGAGAGTGCTCCTTTTCACCAGAAGCAAAGAAGATTCTGGCAGGAGTGAAATAGATTGGATATAGTATATAAAATATACAAAAGCACTTGAAATGCAATGTAAAGCCACAACTCTGGTCCAGCAAAGATCGAAATGGCAGTAGGAGATTCACGATGACGAAGCAAATTTCTGTTGCTGTTCTGACGAATGAGACAGGAGCGCATTTAGGTGCCTACTTCTCTGCACTCAAAGAGATCGATGCCGTTAAAGACGTGTTTCTCTCTGATCCCAGTCACAAACAGGTGGAATTGGCCCGAAGTGAACTTGGTTCCAAACTGAATGAGGTTTATGACAAACCTGAAGATTTGCTTCAGAGCGAGCATCCAGATCTGGCTTTGATTACGATGGAAGCCCGGCAGGCGCCTCAAACGATTAATCTGGCACTAGAACATGGCAGCCATGTTTTTTCAGAAAAGCCCGCTTGTTTGAGTGTTGCGCAATTTGAACCCTTAGTGCAAAAAGCGGAGAGCAAACATTTGGATTTGTCGCTGGCACTCGCGAATCGTACTAATCCGGAAATCCAGTTTGCGAAGTCATTAATCGAAGCAGGCACACTGGGGAAAATCTACGGAGTCGAAATGACGCTGTTAGCCGACCAGACTCGATTGACGAATCCTGCTTATCATAAAAGCTGGTATGCACAGCAGGACCGCGCTGGAGGAGGGTTCCTGTCATGGTTAGGCATCCACTGGCTAGACCTATCGATGTATCTGACAGGTTCTTCGATCACAGATGTTTCAGGATTTACGGCCTTAGTAGGAGGGCAGCCGATGAGCGTCGAAGATGCAGCCGCCCTGTCCTTTCGCTATGCAGGCGGTTTTTTGGGGACATTGACGGCTGGATATTTTATGAACCGGGGCTATCAATCCATGATCAAAATCTGGGGCAGCAAAGGGTGGCTGGAAATGGTTCCTTTTGAGGAGCGTCATCTGGAATGGACGCTGAACCATAATGGAAAGAAATTTCGATTTGAAAAACCGGTCGAACCACGGGGATACACGCCTGCCGTGCGCAAAGCCGTTCAGGCGGCTGCGGGGCATGGCACTCCGTTGCTGACCAGTCGAGAGAGTTTGAGAATCATTCGCACGATTTATGCATTTTACGACGCAGCAAAATCTGGCAAAGCACAGACGATATCACAAGATTAACCGAGTGCTTTGTCAAGCTAGGAATTGAGGATTGGAGGTGTTGTTTACGTGCTCCGTTGTCGCACTCTCGTGATATCTATCAACCCAAAATTTAAAAATGACGCTCCACGAGTGCTCTGGTTAAATATATTCGTCGTCGTCTTTAAGATCTTTCTCCGTAATAATGCGATGTCCCTGCTCGGTCAGCGTTTTGATACCCAGATCGATATCATCAACGCACAGAGCAATCGCCCCTCTGCCATGTCTCCGGTAAAGCAGTGGGTAGGTGTAATCGATATTCACCTCTGCCTGGAGTAATGAGATACAGATCCGCATAAAAGGCTGTGTGTCATCAGGCAGTTCGACGCCAATCAGGTCTTTTTCGAAAAAGGTATATCCCGAAAACTCAAAAATTTCACGTGCCCGTTCGTAGTTGTCGAGCACAATGCGACTCATCGCAACGTCGACCGAGTCGACCGTGCTCAAGGCGATGATTCTGAGATCGAATTTTTCAAGCAGTTTTAACAGTTGATGGAGATAACCGACCCGGTTTTCCATAAACACACAGAATTGACGCAGGCATGGCCACTCTTTGCCTGGTTCCCCTGAAGGGTAGGAAGATTGATCTTCAAAATCCATCTTTTCTCTCCACGAAGTGATCATATCAGGATTGATCGATGGCACAGATACATCATACAAACCTGATTGAGTAGTGTGACAAGAACCAAGCGGACAAATCGCTTTTATCAAGTTCTTATCTACAGGCAATTTAAGGAAATATTGCGTTATCGTCAATAAGAGGTGTATTCTCTTGTTCCCGAGTCTGCTAATTATTCCAGATTGAGGGGTTTTGCTTAAGCTGGGCAGCGCACAGTTACTTGTAGGACTGGTTATGGTCGCATACAACTCGAGCTGGTCATGATGACAAAAAACCAGTGTTTTTCCAGGAGCCGTGTTTTGATTCGCACCTTTCTATTCGATATGGGAAATGTCCTTGCTTTTTTTTCACATGAGAAAATGTGTGAACAGATGGGGCACCTTTGTGGTCGTTCCGAGTCTGAAATCAGGACTTTGCTAATCGAATCCGGAAAACAGTGGGAATATGAACGGGGCATGCTGACCCCGGCTGAATTTCACCATTGGTTTGAACAGGCTGTCGGTCAATCGGTCGATTTTGATGCTTTGGCCCTTGCCGGCTCGGATATTTTTGAGCTGAATACATCGATTCTTCCTGTTTTGGATTCCTTAAAAGCCGGGGGGCATCGTCTGGTCTTGCTATCCAATACCTGCGTCTCACACTTTGAATTTATCTGGAACCAGTATGAAGTGTTGCAGCGATTTGATGATTTTGTGACGTCTTATGCAGCGGGCGCGATTAAACCGGAGCCTGCCATTTTTGAGTGTGCTCTGCAAAAAATTGAGTGTGCGCCCGCAGAGGCGTTTTATACAGACGATATCGCTGATTACGTCGATGAGGCGAGAAAGCTGGGGATCCAGGGGGAAGTCTTTACAAATACAGAATCTCTGATTGGGCAATTGGCTTGTCGTGGTATTTCTCTTTGAGGAGTTTGAAGGCTAACTGCTTTCAGAACGCATGTTTCCAGTTTAAAGCGCCTGCCTTTACAGTTTGATCAGATCTCTTATCCCGGCTGGATGAAGCGATTTTCTCTCAGGGGCATACTGAACGTCTTTGGAACATTGTTTGCGGGATTCTTTCAGGATCTTTTGGGGTGAATCCAAAAGAACCGGAATTTTACGCGTAACATAAGAACTTACGTTCGTTTCATCTGTGGAAGGCGCTATGTCAGTCGATTCTCACCCTGGTACTACAGAGTCCATGCTTCCTGTTACAAAAATGGGTTCTTATCGAGAATCGTTTTCGATGGGTTGGCCACAGCTAATCACGTGCTGTTGGTTTGCCGTATTATTCTTCTATTTCGGCAATGTTCATATTTTCTATTCGGACATCTGGGGCCATGTTTCCTATGGTGACTGGATCATCTCGAATCAGTCGTTGCCAGAGTATGACCCTTTTCTTTCCCTGGCACAGGGAGTTCGCTGTATCGATGCAGCCTGGCTGTCGCAGATACTCTTGGCCAAGGCCAACACAGCGTTCGGAGTGCGGGGATTATCGAATCTCTTTGCTTTGACCGTGTTTGCCACGCATGTTCTGTTCTGGTTTGCGTTCTATCTCAAATCTGGTCGCGTGGGGTTAAGCACCTTAGCTTCCGTGCTACTCGTCGTGATTGCGTCGAGCCGTATTGCGATTATCAGACCCGAAATATTTGGGACATTCTGTGTGGCCCTGCTGCTGGTCATCATGGCCTGGTCAGAAAAATATGACTCCACGAAGACGGGCCTGATTGCGGGAGATGATCCTGACAGCTTAGAAAAACAGGCACAAAAAACGCCCAAAGCCCTGTTGTTTTCCCTGTATTTAGGCATCCCCCTGATTTTCCTGGCATGGGCGAATCTGCATGGTTCTTTTGTGGTAGGACTCGCGATCATGGGCCTTCAATTTCTGGGAAGAGTCCTGGAAGTCGGCTGGAGAACCCGTAGTCTGGTAGAAATCTGCAAGGACAAATGGGTCAGACGCTGGTTAGTGGTCACTGAACTGTCAGTTTGTGGCGCTTTGCTCAATCCCTATCAAATCGATTTGTTTCTCAACTCGCTGACTTTTCCTCGGAATCCGAATTTAAAAGACGTGCTGGAATGGGAACCATTAGAATTCCGTGATGCGGAAGGGATCTTGTTCTGTTTTGCCTGGGTATTAATGCTGGCTTTGTATCGTCATAGCCGTGTAACGATTCGGACGGCTGATGTCCTGCGTGTCGGTTTACTCTCACTGGCGACGATTATTGGCGTGCGAATGATTGGCTGGTTTTCTGTGGTATTTGTGTATGCCATGGTCCCGCATCTGGCGAATGTCACTTCAGGCAGAACACAGAAAAGTCAGAGTCTGACCAAGGGCGCGACGGAAAAAATACCGTTCTGGGCTAAGAAATCCCCTCTCGTTACAGCGTTTTGTGTATTGTTCCTGTGGTTTGGTTTTGCCTTTTCGAATATTGCTACCCCTCTGTTTGGTGGAACACCTCGCAGTTTGGATAAGGTTTATAGCGAGGGAACCCCCAGGAAATTGACGGAATTTTTAAGAACTCATCCACCTCGGAATCAGGTTTGGAATCCTCAATGGTGGGGTGACTGGCTGGTTTGGGATGGGCCTGCTGGCATGAATGTTTTTATGACGACCAATGCGGTTCATCTTTCGCCGCAGCGCGTCTGGAAGGACTATCTGGGGATTGCGAGAGCAAGTCGGGGGTGGCAATCTGTTGCGGAAAAGTATGACGTTTCCACGTTTATCGTCCATAAAGAAAAACAGGTCAAACTGGATGAAGAAGTACGCAAATTAAAGGGATTTCAAGTTGTTTACGAAGATGATCTGAGTCTGGTCGTTTCTCGCGAACCAGAGTTGATTTCAGCGTCAAAGCAGGCAAAAACAAAATCGGAAGCGACGACTTCTGCATCGGAAAATGAGGTACAGCAGTGACACAGGCAAAAACTTCGTTACGTCAAAAATTGCGTGTCGCTGGTTTTCTCAGCTTACATATCCTGCTGGTCGGCGTTGTAGTTGGCTGGGGGGCGGTTCGTTTCCAGGAGTGGGAGGCACAAAAGAAGCTGCCGCAACTGCGATTGAATCCCCTAAAAGTGGTCCCGCGCTACGATCAACCGGATATTGTCTCAGAGCAGGATCTGGCGCAGGTGTTATATCGGTTACGTCCTCAGTTCAGGGGGAAAGAGCCACGCATCAATCATGTTGATCATGCCTTACGTTTTTGGGGAATCGAAGCGACGTTTGATGATCCGAAATGTACTTCAGGGATGGAAATGCGCGATATTTTGCTGGACCATCGTCGATTTCATCAAGTCTGGGGATCGGAAACGAAGCCCCTGCTCGTTCAAAATCAATTTGGAATTCGGCCTCGCGTACAGCAAGGTGAAGCGACTTCGAGTCACGAAGATCACACTTTGGCGACGCTGGCTGAAGTGGGAACGCCGGTTGACTACCCCGTAGTGACTTCAAAAGGAGAAACGACCCTCGCGGCAATGATTCAGGAGACATTGAGCTCATTCAGTCTCAACCAGGTCGAGTATGAATGGTCGGCCCTTGTGTTCGCTCTCTATATTGATCAGCCTCAGGATTGGCTGACGACAGAAGGTCAACGTGTTAATTTTGATACCATTGCAGATCGAATTATGCGCCAAAAACCAACAAAAGGAGTTTGCTTTGGGAATCACCGATTGCATGCTCTGGTCATGTTATTACGGGTTGATGAGCAGACCCCGATCCTGACAAAAGCGGGCCGGGAGAACGTCATTGGCTATCTGAAAAATATCACGCAATTGCTGGTGAAAAATCAATCGGAAGAGGGATACTGGGATAAAAACTGGGATGGAACAAAACTGGAAACATCCTTTGAGAAAAAATTCACACCTCGAGCACGGCGTGTATTGGCGACAGGTCATGCTATGGAGTGGTGGTCCCTCGCTCCTCCTGAAGTGCTCCCCCCAGAAGAGACTCTCCAGAAAGCAGGTCATTGGCTTGTGAATACTATCAAGGAAATGCCAGACTCCGAGATTAAGAGCAGTTATACGTTCCTGTCGCATGCAGGACGAGCACTCGCGTTATGGAGAGGTAAATTTCCTTATCAGGTCGACCTTTCCTCGCAGGCAGATTGAAGCGGCTGTAGATTGAAGTCGCTGTAGATCAATTCGATTGAGTTGTATCAGTTCGCTGTTTCTGAATGGGGCTGCCGACTCTCGACAGCTTGATGGTAAATGCTTCAAGGACCAATTCAATTGAGCTGTGCACCAATGGTTACATGTGATTTCATTATGTTAACTTTCGGAAGCGCTCTGTCTTTTCATTCTCCTTTACGACTGAGCCTCCCCAGAATTTCGCTTGAAATGTGCCTATTAGCTGATTGCTATTGATTTTAGGGACTATGCCACAAAAAAACGTTAGCAGAGACAGTCTGAAAATACATTGTGGAGTGAAATTACGAAAAATATGCACTGTGGGTGAAAATGGCACATGGTCTGCTGTTAAATCGAAACGTCTGCGCTGGGCGTGTGCAGACATGTTAATTTGCTTGGATGTTAATAACTACATGTTCTTGTAGTGCATTCAGGCAAGCATTAACCATCTGAATTAATGTGAGGAGTACGAATGAAGATGTTTCAGCAATTTTGGAATGATGAAGCTGGTTTCGTCGTTTCAACAGAATTAGTGCTGATCGCTACCGTGTTGGTTCTCGGTATGATTGTCGGGTTAACCACACTTCGTGATCAGGTCATCGCGGAACTTGCTGACGTTGCCGCTGCAATGTCAGACAGCAACCAGAGTTATTCATTCTCTGGAATTACAGGTCACTCGTCCAGCACCTCAGGGTCGCTATTTGACGACAACACAGACTTCTGTGATGTAACTGGTGATCCTGCTAACCTTTTCGCAGCCTGTATTACAATCGTCGCTGCTTCTGCTGAATAAGTTTCAGAGAAATACGATTGTTTCAATTTTCTTTCTAAATGTTCAACGGGCTGTATAGCACAGCTCACATAATTAATAAGGAGTTAGGATGAACATGCTTTCTAAATTCTGGAATGATGAGGCCGGTTTTGTTGTCTCGTCAGAACTCGTCCTGATCGGCACAATTCTCGTTCTGGGTGTTGTCGTTGGTTTGGCAACAGTTCGTGATCAAGTTGTTCAAGAACTGGGTGACCTTGCTTTAGCTATCTCAAACATTAACCAAAGTTACAGCTTTTCAGGTGTAACCGGACACACATCTAGTGTTGCTGGTTCCATCTTCGATGACAACTTGGACTTCTGCGATTCGAACACAGATGTTGCAACTGACGAACCTGCTTGTATCGACGTACAGATTACTGCCATTGCAGGCGAGTAATCTGATTTCGTTGGAAGCTTGAAATATTAGTGGTCTGTTCCCGAGGACGCCCACTCGGGAACAGTCGCTAAATACTGTTTTTTTGTTAAGTCGGACATGATTTGGCACACGAGATGCATATTGTCAGGATGTTCGAGCGTTTTTGGATTTACGATTGATACTGGTCAGGATGTGGTGGGAATGAAAATTGCTCGTCAATTTTGGAATGATGAGAGCGGGAGTATTTCTCCTTTTGCGACCGTTTTAATGATGACGATTCTGATTGTCGGAATCCTCCCGGGCGTCGTAACATTGAGGGATCATATCGTTCAGAAATTTGGTGATATGGCTGTCGCTTTAGAAAGTATTGACCAGTCCTATAGCTATACGGTGGATGGTGTGACCAGCGAGTATGTAGATACAAATAGTTTGACTGATCCTGTCGGCGACGCGCCTGCTGGTCTGGATCTTACGATTTCAGCATCCAACGAGTAGATATTTTAATTGACAGTCACAGATTCAGTAAATTAATCACTGTAAAACATTTAAATGTAAATCACCCGTGTTTTGTTAAACCAAACACAAGTGTGAAGCGTATTTTTTAGTATCCGAAAATTTCAGGGAAGTTAGCGTGGCAAAAATTAGTCCAGGAACAATGACGGCAGCAATTTTCGCAATTCTACTTGGCTTGGGCGCAGCTTATACTGTGCGACAGTTTATGCACAAACAGCCGAGCCTACCAATTTTGGCGGAAGATCCAGCGAAGCCGCGGCTCTTATTGGTGCCCATTGCATCGAGAGATCTTATACCAGGGCAGACTTTGTCCTTGGATGATATTTCCATCTTGCAAATCTCTCCCGAATTGGCAGATAAGCGGTACGACTCTAAAGGCAAGCAGCGAATCATGAGCACGAATTATATCGCTGGTCGTGTGCTTAAGTCTGACATCAAAGCCGGGCAACCATTCCACACCGTTGATCTGTTTGCAAATGGTATGGGGCCAGGATTGTCGGATGTTCTGGAGCCGGGTAATCGGGCTGTGACTGTCGCCATTCACAAAATCGGGAACGTTGCTGGCTTCTCACGTCCTGGCGCTGTGGTCGATGTGCTGTTCCGCTCCAACGAAACCGATGGAATTCCTGAAACAACGATTACTCTACTTGAAAAAGTCAAAGTTCTGGCAGTTGGAGAAATCTCCGTCCCTGGACACAAGTATGTCGGAAACGCTAATGCCGGTAAAGTAATTGAAGATTATTCCGTCACTCTTGAAGTTTCACCAGAACAAGGCAAGGTACTCAAAGTGGTTGAGGACCATGGTGTGTTAAGCCTGGCACTGCGAAATCCCAATGAGAATACGGAAGTTGTCTCGGCTGGTCGTTCCAGTGACCGTCTAACCCTATCTAATATCCTCGGCTTTCTTCCCAATCAGCGCGTTTCCAGTATGGATATCTATCGAGCGGGGGATCTGAATACGGTGCATTTTAAAGGCAACCGTGCTTATAAGAGCCAGAATTGGATTGACGCAATTCAAACTCCCGTTGCTTCAGAAGTGCTCCCTTCCAGCAAAGCAACCACCACCACTATGAAACAAACTGATCGTAAAACCTCAGAGATTTCTACTCCCCTCAGTGGATTATAAACGAGACCCTGATTTAAGAGTTCTCTCACATCATGGTTAGGGTGAGTAGAGTCCTTATTGGTTTTTAGCTTTTGAGCTATTTGAATTTCTTTGGTGCGATCAAGGTACGCCTTCGCTCAAAGTACGTCGTGGCGCATCGCGAATGATGGTTTCAATCGTGAAAGTCATGTCAACCTTTGCATCTATAATTTTGATAATTTTAGGTTTACACATGGAATCACTCGGTACGAAAAAACTTTTTGTGGAACCTGAAAGTAATCTTCCTGAAGGCAGGGAAGCAGAGCTTCGTTTTCAGAAACAAAAAGTGATGATTCATCAGGAATTGGTTGATTCACTTGATTTGTCAATGCTGGCTCAAATTTCTGAAAAAGAGCTCTCCGTTGAAGTTCGTTCCGTGGCTACAGAAATTTGCGATGAACATGTTGCCGTTCTGGAAGGCATTGATCGAGAGCGTTTACTGAACGAATTACTGAGTGAAGTATTTGGGTTAGGTCCTCTGGATAACCTGATGTCTGACCCCACAGTGAGCGATATCCTGGTGAACCATGCCTATGAGATTCATATCGAACGAAATGGTCAGCTTGAGGAATCGGATGTCATTTTTGCTGATAACCAGCACTTGATGCGAATCATACAGCGAATTGTTTCGCGAGTCGGTCGTAGAATTGATGAAGTCAACCCCATGGTTGATGCCCGGCTACCTGATGGATCGCGAATTAATGCCATTATCCCTCCCCTGGCCTTGAACGGACCGTCATTGTCAATTCGAAGGTTTGGGGCAACCCCACTGCAAATCGATGATCTGATTGAAAAGAACTCGGTGACTCCTGAAATTGTCGATTTTCTGGCAGCGGTCGTTGATTCCCGTATCAGTATGTTAATTTCCGGGGGGACTGGTAGCGGTAAAACCACTTTGTTAAATGCCCTGTCCAACTTTATTCCACGTGAAGAACGTTTGATTACGATTGAAGATTCCGCGGAGTTATTGCTGCAGCATAAACATGTCGTCCGGCTTGAGACGAAGGTTGACAATACAGAGGGAGTCGGTGAGATCTCACAGAGGCAGCTTGTGAAAAACAGTCTGCGTATGCGTCCGGATCGTATTATTATTGGCGAAGTAAGAGGCCCTGAAGCCCTCGATATGCTTCAAGCTATGAATACCGGGCATGAAGGATCTTTAACCACAATTCACGCAAACGATACACGCGATGCATTAGCCCGGCTGGAAATGATGGTGGCCATGAGTGGCTTTGAGCTCCCCTTGCCTGTGATCAGGCAGTATATCGCGAATGGTATCGGAATCATCTTGCATGTTTCCCGCCTTAAGGGGGGGCAACGATGTATCACCAAAGTGTCTGAAATTGTCTCGTTGAACAGTCAGGGAGACTACAAAGTAGAGGATATCTTTGGGTTTGAGCAAACCGGAGTTGATGGTCAGGGAAATGCACAGGGCGCATTTTATGCGACTGGCTATCGTCCTCATTGTCTGAAGAGGATGGAAGCTTCCGGGATTCATCTTAGTGATCATATTTTTGAGAAATAATCAATCATATCCTGTGGGTAAGCTATCCCAGACTATGACGCGTTTTATAAAGCCAAGTGGAGAAAACCTGTAGTGGACAGTTCCTCGGTTGCGTTAATTTGTTTTGCTGCGGTGACGGTTTCGGTCTTAGCGGCCTATCTTTTTTTCCGCGATTTAGCTGGTGCTGGTAAATTGAAGACGGAGCAGCTTTCAAAACGTCCTCGCCTTAGACGCATTCGAAATGTATTTGACCAGGAGCCGTCAGGCAGTATCTTAGGCAGAATCGATCAAAGTTTTGATCGGCTTGTTCTGGAAAATGGCTCTGATTTCACGCCGTTCTCTGCATTTCTATTATTGGTTGTCTGTGGTTTAGCCATTGGGGGAAGCATTTTTGTTTACTCAAATCAGCCTTTAGCGGGTATTGCAGGCATGATTGGTGGGATGTTTGCTGTTTTGATCATATTGCACTTTCGCAGAAAACGAAGATTGCAGCTAATTCAGGAAGAGCTTCCCGAGATGATTGATCTACTGGCGCGATCTACGCATGCCGGTGCCAGTCTGGAACAGGCGATTGCCATCGTCGGTGAAGAAACGAAGGGGCCTTTGAGTTCCGAATTCAGGCGCTGTGCCCGGCAGTTGGATATGAATTTGTCTGTGCCGGCAGTGATGAAGTCGCTTTCGAATCGAATTCAACTGGTGGATCTCAAAATTCTGACATCGACTCTAATGTTGTATCGAAAGACAGGCGGGAATCTTCCTGCGAATCTCGACCGGATGGCAGATGTGATTCGTGATCGAATCAACTATCGGCGTCAAATGAAAGCTTCAACAGGCGCTGGTCGCGCATCGGCACTTTTGATGACGATCGTTGCCCCTGTTGCTTTTGTGGTGTTAATCGTTGCTTTTCCCGACCATGTTTCCAATTTATATACTGACCCCGTTGGTAATATCCTGTTGCTAACCGCAATTGTTCTGGAAGTGATGGGAGTCCTTTGGGTTTCCGCTTTGTTGAGAACGGAATATTAATTCCTCAATGAATGCTTTAGAACTGAGTATTCAGATTTCACATAAAAGAGAATTCTATGTTTGTTGATTTTGTATCCATTGCTACTTTTCTTTTAGTCTGCTTTGTCATCTTCCTGATCGGAGATGCAATTGCTGCCGGTCATCGATCTACAAGGAAGAAAAGAAACAATCTGAACGACCAGGGTTCGAAGAACTATTCGACCTCAAAAGTGGGGTTGTTTAGTCGATCGATGGCGAGTGTGGTTCCACAGTCTGATGAAGAAATTAAAAAAATAGAACTCGATCTCAAACGGGCCGGATATTATTCGTCAACGGCTCTGGTTGAATATCTGGCGACCCGGAATTTGCTGATTGTTTTGGTACTCATCATAACTGGGATTGGTTGTGTTTTAGCAGATCCAGGTTCGAGTCTTCCAGAGATTATTCTGATGGTTGGGTTATTAGTTGCTGGTATTGGGTATGGCCTTCCTCGTCTGGTATTGCATAATCAGGCAGACCGTCGAGTTTATCGAATTCAAAGAGGATTACCCGATGCACTTGACCTGGTGATGATGTGTTTGACCGGTGGTGTTCCTTTAAGGACTGCATTGCAGCGTGTTACTGAAGAAGTTCGTTTTTCTCATCCAGACATTGCAGTTGAGTTTGAGATTATTCGTCGTCATGCTGATGCAAATTCGATGTCTGATGCACTAAAACAATTTGCTAAAAGAATTGATGCACCCGATGTGAATGCCCTTTCGCTGATGATTTCTCAGACGGAAAGACTGGGGACAAATGTTTCAACAGCCTTGATCGACTTTGCAGATGGTGTTCGTCGAAAATATCGTCAGCGTGCAGAGGAGCATTCAAGTAAGACAAGTATCAAACTGCTCTTCCCGGTGATTTTTTGCATGGCACCCCCCATTTATATTTTGTTCTTCGGTCCTGCCGTTTTAGAGCTGCGGAACTTCCTGATTCGGGAACATCAACCTGGTGGTATTCTTGAACCAACAACTTTTGGGGAAGCGATCAGTACCACCTCTCCCACGGTTCGTAATTCAGCGAACGATAATGCCGGTCGATAGGCTATTGGCTGGTGTGTGATTCAAGTTTGCAAACGCATTTCCGGGAACCGTGAAGCTGCAGGGCATCTCTCAGAATAAGTAGCTTAAACTACTGTGTCGCCTAGCTCTCTGCGTGAAGTTTGATTTTGGGGTCTGGCTTCTTTTGCTCAAGCATCCCGTACTTACGCATTTTTTTGTAAAGCCCTACCCGGCTGATTCCCAGCGCTTTTGCCGTTGCCGTTTTGCGGTGCCCATTTTCTGATAATGATTTTTGCAGCAGGTGCATTTCATTCATCGCTACCTGATCGGCTAATGTATTACATTTCGGTGTTGAATGCAGGCTGTTTTCAGGAAGTGACATCGTGTGCTGTAAAATATCAGGTGAAAATTCATCAGTAGTCAGCTCGCCATGGCTCGAAAATAAGACGGCTCGTTGAATCTGGTTTTTCAACTCCCTCAAGTTTCCAGGCCATTGATACTGCTTAAGCATCCGAAGTACTTTTAAATGTACTTTGTTGATTACGACTGAATGTTGCTGGCAGCATTCTTTGATAAACTGCAGCGCGAGTGGAATGATATCGTTCGGGCGTTCTCTTAGAGCCGGCAATCGAAATTGCAGGACATTCAAACGATAATATAAATCAGAGCGAAACTTGTTATTTCGCGTTAATTCATCGAGTTCTACATTTGCAGCAACGATCAACCGTGCTTCAGATATGCGCGATTCCGTTGAGCCAACTGGTTCGAATTGCCCGGTTTCAATCACTTTGAGAAGTTTGGCCTGGTCTTTCGGAGAAAGAATATCAATTTCATCTAACAGGAGTGTCCCTTTTCCTGCTGCTTCGAAACGACCAATTTTACTTCGCTCTGCTCCTGTGAATGAGCCGCGTAAGTGACCAAAAAGTTCACTTTCAATTAAATCGGATGGAAGCGCACCACAGGCGATATTTTGAAACGGTTCAGAACTTCGAGGGGAAAGTTCATGAATCATCGAGGCTAATGTGGTTTTCCCTGTTCCTGTCTCACCGACAAGCAGCAATGTGACATTATGTTTCGCTATCTTGGAAATCTGATCGATGATCGGGATCATTGACTGAGTGTAGGTCGTTACATGCCGGTTATTGGCATACATTTGACGAGATTCAGGTAGCGACGAAGGTTTCTTGACAGCTTTAATCCCCGCTAACTCTTTGGCAAGTATGCTCACTTCTTCCGGCTCAGGTGGATATTCCAGGAAGGCATCAGTTAAAAATGTGGCAGACTCCGACAAATCCAGTGGGAGGAATTGGTCAATCACTGAGACCAGTTTTAGAGCGTAGGGGCAGACTTCTTTTAAATACGAAAGGACTTCGTTTCGGGCATCATGTTCACAGGGAACGTCAGAAGTTCTCAAGTCCAGATATACAACGGCTGGTGACGAACTCTGCTGTAGGCATGTGTTCAGTTCAGCGAGAGTGGTTGCCGTTTGAAAGCTTTGGTTGATAATCGTTTCAACATTGGTTTTGAGGACAGTTTCCAGTTGGGAGTCTGTCGTATATATAATTCCGAGAGGGGGCATCACGAATCCTTTTGTCCTCGTTGAATCAATTGATGGCATTGATCAGCCTGCCCTTTGGCAATTGCTCAGCAAACAAAGGTCGGGAGCGACCAAATTCCACTAATTAAAATATAAAGAGATTAGGAAGAATATGGCGAATGTGAGGGTGGCGTTACGATAACAGATGTTATCACAATAATCAATTATGTTGCTTTAGGTAAATAGGGTGGTCGTATCAATTAGGATCGATAGTAGTGTTCTTGATTGATCTAACGCCAGTACGAAAATCAAAAAAAAGGATTATGGCAACAATTTTTTAAACGTAACCCGAATTGAAGATCCACCGAATGAAACGACGAATTGCTCATGTAATTCTCACAAATACATGCTGAGAAAAGAGATAGGGTGAATGTGTGGTATGGTGGGTCTTGGTGGGGTGAGTGAAGTGCGTTGGGCTGCCAGTGGTCTAGTTAGTCGTTTCGTACCAGTTTGTATGCCACTGACAGAAATACATGTCGATTGTATTGCAATGCCATCTGCTGAAATTAAAATTTTGTGTGAAAGATTGTGCCGATAGCCTACAACAAGGAGAAATTAGTAGCAAACAGCACGGATCGCTCTGACCACGCTCTGACAGATCTTATCGATCGGAGCCTATCCTTATCAGGTGATTCTGTATCTCAATGAATGATCGAACTCATTTCTTTATTAGTTGTACCATTACTTGTTTAATGATCTGCTTCGTTCTCTGGTTGAAATATCCAGTTCCCTCTGAAAGATTGGCAACACCGGAAACGCCCATCATAGAAGCGCCTCCTTTGGATCTGCAGAGCTTTTTGGCTGTCGAAGAAGGTTTGGCTACTTCTCTGGTAAGCCTTCCCCAATCGACTCATCTCGAATCTGGCAAGAAAAAGAAATACATTCCCTTAAACGTTGTACCACAACAAAAAAGTCAGCAGAACCAGAAAGTTCAAACCGTTGTTGCGAAGCGGCCCACCAAAACACGGCATAAAATTTCTTCAAATCTGCGAAAGCAATTACAGCAAACGGAAACGAATGCCGCTCAGCTGGTGGGACAGAGTACTGATGCGTTTTCTCGAGGATTGCTTTCACTTTCTGAGTATCATCTCGCACTCAATATTGGATTCGACAACAAACTGAAAGCAGCTGAAATTCGGCAGACTGAACAAGCAAAAATCACTCTGTTGAATGAAAAACGACAATTGTTTGAACGAGCAGTTGAGCAATTACAGGCTTTCGACCAACCAGCGGCTCAAGGGTGGTATGGAGATCTTGTGCACGCCAGATTACTTCTGGCACAAAATCAATATGAAATTGCAAATGCGGCCAAGGATGTTGATCTTCAGCAATCCTCGCTCGCACAGATATCAAAACTGTCGAATGATTACTTTACGATTCGAAAAGCGGAATTGCAGGTCGGTGAAACAGATCTGTCAGAGTTTCGCAGGGCATCAAGAACTGTCTATGTTGCAAATCAAGAACACCAGTATTTTTACCATGGTGACAAAAATGATGCGACGGGACTGGCTAACTATGTACGTGAACTGGAAGAAATTCAATCTGAGGTAGAGTGGATGGCAGAGCGGGATGCAGGAATGGGAAGAAACGATTTGTTGAACCTTTCCAAAGCGCATCTGGCATATACTCAGGGAAAATATTATCAGAAAGTAGATCGAGAGAATAAGAGTCGACAATTCTTTCGAGAAAGCATGCAATATTCTCAGACTGCCTGGAAGGAGAGAATCAATACTTACTTCCCGGCTGGAACGGCAAGTTTACATGATCTGGCATCAGCGTGGATTATGTGGGACGCTTCCGGTACAGAGTATACCGAATTGCAATCGAGTCATTCCGGTTCTGTTAATCGGGAACTACAGGCCGGGTTAAATCGTACGCTGAATATTGCAGAAGGGGTCAGAGATCACAGAGGCCGCATGGCCAGCGATGTCTCCCTGGTCCGCTGTCTGAAGAATTCAGAAATTTTAACCGAATTAAAAGCGTCTCAAACCAGATAAAAAAAGACCTTGGATTGAAATCGATGCCTGGCAACAGTGATGTTGCCAGGTTTTTTTACGGGTTTGATAAGAATGCAGGCAAGCTGAAGAGGCTGGGTTTCTCAGTGCCGCATGCGCTTCTGAGTCCCCAAAGGATCTTGGTTGAAGAGGATCTGAGGCTGGTACTGCAGACGATCAATAAAAAAAGCCTCTCGAAAGAGGCAAAATGTAAAAGAGGCGCCGCCCGGATTCGAACCGGGGAATAACGGATTTGCAATCCGTCGCCTTAGACCGCTTGGCCACGGCGCCCTGAAGTTCTGTTGGAACAAATAAACTCTTATAAGAGAGGAGTTTATAGTGTTAGAACTATTTAATCAATAGAAGCGATAGAGTCATTCTTCGACGCTTCTTCGTATGAATTTGACCGAATCCTAATAACCGATCGAAGTTAGGTCAAGCAAACCACAGGTGATCCGAAATGTTTTTGCAATCTTCCCATTTTAACTCGTAGTGCAAAGTATGGAATCGTTGGGCCAATGATAAAGTTTAGGAAAGAGGTAGCGGCTGAAAGTAGCTTCTCTTTGACTAACCGCTCTGCTTTGGTGGTATTCTGAAGTCAATCCGTGTAGCATCGAAGGTATTCCTTTTCTGCTTTCTCACTAGAGGCATTTAAGGCTCTGAAGGTTCAAAATCTCTCTCCCTTCCTTCTAGAGATGGATAAAAAGATTGAGGGGAGTGTTTTCCGTTTCCAGAAAAGACACATCAAAAAAAATGACTGATCAGACCGATTCGACATCAAAAATGACTGAAGAACAATTAATCGATCTTGCTCGACAAGCATTGAGTGAGAGTAGTTGGGTGATCGGTGAGTGTGCATCACAATGGACAAAAAAATACGCCAAAGGGCGAACCGATGCTGATTTTGGTGCAATGCTTGGTTTAAGCGGCGATCAAGTCTATCAGCGTAGAAGAGTCTGGGAGACTTTTGGAGACGTCCGGGAGCAATATACCAAATTGAAGTGGTCACACTATTATATTGCACTCACCTGGGATGATGCCCCCGAATGTTTGCAGTGGGCGGAAGAAAACGAGGCGACAGTTGCAGAACTGAAAGCCTGGAGACGTGCCATCAATGGTGAAGACCTTTCTGTCTCAGAACCATTTGAAGAATATCCCGTAGACTCGGAAGTCGCTTTTGTTTCGGATGAGCCGATTTCTGTCAAAGACCCGTCTGAATACGGACAGTCTGATGGAGAAGGTTTTGAATCGGGCGGACGAGAACAGGCAGATGCTCCTGCTACCGTTGGCGCGCATGCCCGTGATATGGGAGCATCAGGCAGCGACTATAGCCCGTTTCGATCAGGCGCTGCATCACCTGCCCCACAAGGTTCCGGGTCAGAAGCGGCGGTTGTCGCCAAACCAGAGATTTCTCCTGAACAGGCAATCAAACGGATTTGTGCTGCAGTCGAACGCAGCTTCAAAATGTTAACACCTGAAGTTCAATCGGCATTTCCAGAACTGTCACCCAAACTGAAAAAGCGATTTATCAAAGCTGTCAGTGATCTCAATTCTGAGGCGGCGAAGTTACAGTAAATAGACCGTGATCAACAATCTACTCAAGAGTGTTGCGATGCGAGTGCAGGCCTGCCTAAAATGAACATTGTATGACATCAGTGTCCGTCTTTTCGTTTTCTGAGAAATCACCAGGATATGGCCCCAGAACAACAGTCACATCGGTTTGATTCTCCAGAGAGAAAATCTTCGATCACTCAGAAATGGCTCATTCTCATTCTCATTGTCTTGATTGGTCTCATGGCATTTGAGTTAGTCAGCCGTAAGTTGAGACAATCGACGTCCCGGGTTCCCCTGCGTACGGATCTGACGCAAACCGAACTGAGAACGATCGAATTATTTCGCGAATCTTCACCTTCGGTCGTGCATATTCGTACTGCAGAATTTGCGCTCGAAGCAGATCAATTCAGTATGAATCTGCAAAAAACGCCACAGGGTTCGGGAAGCGGTTTTATCTGGGATCGCAAAGGGCATATTGTAACCAATTTTCATGTAATTCAGAAAGCGGATGAAGCAACCGTCACATTAGCTGATAATACGATCTGGAAAGCAAAATTGGTCGGTTTTGCTCCCTCTAAAGACTTGGCTGTCCTGAAAATCAATGCGCCCAGTGAGCGATTAAAGCCCATTGAAGTAGGCAACTCTACTGATCTTCAAGTGGGGCAGACTGTCTTGGCCATCGGAAACCCGTTTGGTCTGGATCAATCTCTGACGACAGGAATTATTAGCGGGTTGGGGCGAGAAATTATTTCCGTAACTGGCCGGTCCATTCGGAATGTAATTCAAACTGATGCTTCCATTAATCCTGGAAATTCGGGAGGCCCTTTGCTCGACAGCTCGGGGCATTTAATTGGGGTGAATACCGCCATTTATAGCTCTTCCCATGTCTATGCTGGAATTGGCTATGCTGTTCCCGTTGATCTGATCAGCCGATTTGTCCCTCAGTTAATTCGTTATGGTGTCATTCAGATCCCGAGCTTGAACTTTACGGGCGTTGATGATTTTGTCACCCGAAAACTGAAAACCAATCAGCTGTTACCCCAAGATGCCCAGGGAGTCATGGTTCAGGAAGTCATACCTGGTGGCGCCGCGGATCTAGCTGGTTTACAGGCGATTCGACTGGATAAGTCAGGGAATGTGATACTGGGAGACCTGATCATGCAGCTGGATAAAATGCCGATAACAAATGCGAATAGCTTACTGGATGCTTTGGAAGCCCATAAAGTGGGAGACGAAGTGCCCCTGATTGTATTGCGCAATAATCAAAAAATAAAATTAACGGCAAAACTCCATGAGTGGAAAAACGAACAATAAGCTTTCTTCGCGGGGCTCTATTCTCAACTGAACTGGATGATAGGCGAGATACGAAGAGCGAAGCGTATTGGTAAATATTCGGTTTTAATAGACTTGCGCCAATAGATCTTGAATACTCAAACCGATTTATTGGTTGACAGTTTACTGATTTGGATTACTATGTGTAGGTTCCTTTGATATCCCTCTTGTTAATACTTGCAGGGTTTTTACAAACGACGATCTTGTTGACAGTTCAATTATGCCTGCCGATTACCCACCTGAAATAGTCAAAGAAGGTCAGGTCACCATCGTGTCCTTAGGGCCAGAGTACGAAAACCTGGACGAGCCCAGGCTTGATGCGTTGACGGATGTTCTGTTGCAGGTTGCTGAAACAGCTTCCCCTCCGGTCGTTGTGCTCGACCTCTCGCACACCTCATTTTTTGGCTCTGCTTTCATTGAAGTGATTTTCCGGATGTGGAATCGCCTGAACCATCGAGAAGGTGGTAAATTCTGTATTTGCGGGCTTAGCGAATATTGTACAGAAGTTCTGGAAGTGACCCATCTTGACCAGCTCTGGGAAACTTATGCGAATCGAGAAGACGCAATCCGATCACTCAATTCTTGAGCGACTTCTCCTAAAGCGTTTCCGAGCCACTTTCCTTCCCCTGCTCTCCTTGAGAATCTTTGTATCCTCTTGGATTCTTTCAAATTCAAAGTGTATCTGATGGTTAACACTTTGGGTGAATACTGATCTTGTTTGTTACGATTTTTAGGCATTCAACGGGGCTCTCACTGAGTAAACAGTGGTGCTGACAAGTGGTATTTCCACTTCACCTATTGTGATTCTACAAATAATATCCGCTGAGAGTATGGAATCCTGAAAATCCGAATGATTGGTACAGGTTATGCATGTTAGTTACACAGAGGATTTTCTATCTGGACTACATGAAAGGGCGACTCTGTGCTAAATAAAATACGGACCAAAACTCAGCAATGGAAGAAAAAAGTCCGTGGTGCTGTATTTGTTGAATACCTGTTGTTACTGACGATCATCGGAATTGGGGCCATTGCTGGTCTCACAACGCTTCGAAGTGCATTGATCAATGAGCTGATGGATTTAGCGAACGCCATTAACGCGATCAATTCCTGAGTCGAAGATCGATTGATACAACGTTAGAATATATAAAAAGGTCTGTGATTAACGCACAGGCCTTTTTTGTGTTTGTCTGGACTGTATTTTCCTTTTTATGTTAAAAAGATTGAAATAAACGGAATGGTTCGAATATAATGAGTTCGATGAATAAATAGCCTAAGGTTATTTCGCATTTTATGAATAGATGAGGCAGATTGATGAAACGATTATTGACGTTGGCTGTTGTAATGGGCTTGTTTTACGTCTCCATGTCCGGCTTTAGTTCTGCAAATCAAAAAGCGGAAGAGCCCAAGCCGGGTGATGCAGCGCAGAAGAAGTCGTCTGAGCGGGATGAGTATTCCGATTACAATCGCGATGATTTGAAAACAGGTTTTATCCGTGCATTTTACGATGTCCTCATGGATGCCAAAAACGATATCAATGATAATGAAGGCGACAGTGGCTTTGGTGAGTACACTGACAAAGATGGGAACAAACACACCGTCTTTGACGAAGCACGGAGAACCATTTTTCAGGCGGATGGGATTTTCGCACAGGCCAAAGCCGATAATAAAAGAGCACTTGAGAAATTGCGAAATCCTCCTCGCCGCGTTTTTCCGGGGCAGGTTCAGCCTCCTAAGGCTGCAGGAGCAAAAAACCAGCAGGTTTTAAAGCAACAGATTGAGAGGCAGGAACAACTGCTTAAGCAGCAACAGCAAAAACTGGAACGCCTCAAAAAAGAGCTGGTAACAGCTCCTGTAAAATAAAACGCAATCACCGAATCAGACAAGCATAGCTGTGAAGGAGTCAAGCATTCTTTCGCGGCTATTTTTGTTTGAGATCGAGGCAGATCATCCTTTTCTCATCACGCAGATAGAGACGTTGATTTGCCAGGGTTGGGTGTGCCCACGCTTTAAAACCCAACAACCCTGTTAGCTTGCCTTTTTCACGGTACTCGGTCGGATTCGCTTCGATTAAGATCAAAGTCCCCTGCTCTGTCAGGCAGATGATGTGATCTTCGACAGCGATTTGAGTGCACTTGCCAACGCGCCGGGACTTCCATTGGACTTGTCCGCGTTGCATATCCAGGCACCGGTAAGTCACCGTTGCTAAATCGCCGTGGGGGCCATAGATAAAGCCATCCTTGATGATACTGGTGGCAAACTGATTCTGCATCGCAAGGTTTTTCCAGCGGGAAATAGGACGAAGGTTTTCATTATGTTGGATCAAGGCAAATCGCATACAGCCTGTTCCATAAGCAGAAGAGATAAAGAGTGAGTCCTCATTCCATACGGGAGTGGCGCAGTTGCAGTTATATTTGTTACCCCAGACAACGCGCCAGAGCAGATTGCCCTGTTCTGGATTGAGAGAGAGAATCGATTGGCCGGTAGGGACAATGATCTGACGTTGATTTTCAGCTTCGATCACAATCGGAGAACCATATCCGGGCGGGTCGTTACCAGCAGACCAGACCAGTTTCCCAGTCTCTTTATTCACAGCAATGACCGAATTATTATTGGATCCTCCCGGTTGAAGGATGACAAGGTCCCCTTCGATCAAGGGGGACGCTGACATGCCCCAATAATAAATGGTTTTCTGTTCTTGTTGCGCAGCACCACTCAGCCGGAAAATGTTCTTTTTCCAGATGATTTTGCCGGAAGTTGCTTCGAGGCAGAGTAAATCTCCCGCAGGTAAGAGACAATACAATTTACCATCATGATAGGTGGGAGTCGAACGGGGGCCACGGGCTTGTCTCTGGCTGTCCAGATATGTTGGTGCGGCGAAAGTGGACCAGAGTTTCTTTCCCGAGTCTGCATCAAAGCAGACGACATAATCTTTTGTCAGATGGGTTGCCATGGTCCAGATCCGGCCATCAGCAACCACAATGGAAGAATAGCCCCCTCCCAGTGGGACGCGCCAAAGCACAGCGGGACGACGCACGTTCCAGTCTAAATTCAGGCCGGTTTCTTCTGAAATTCCGTTACGGTTATTTCCCAGGAAAGAAGTCCACGCACCTTTTTTAGCGGTTTTCTTTTTTTCGGACTCCGATTCCTGTGAAGATGTGGGATCCGGTTTCAAAGTTCCCGGGGAAATCTGGGGTAACTGGCCTTGGGCGAGACTGGTATTGATCATCAAGCCAAGGAGCAGGCTGGCTACTTTCATTCGTGTTGAACAGGAGTAAATAAAAGAACTTTGATCAAGTTGTGTTTCACACCGGTTCATTCAGATCATTCCAGTATCAGGTAGTGCCCAGGCTGATTCCCGTGATTAAGGTTACAGACTGAGTCTTACGGAGAGACTTCAACCCAGAGTGCTATTTGAACAGCAGCGTTTAAAGGCATTTCGGAAATCCCCAGCGCGACCCGCGTATGTTTTCCTTTATCTCCCAAAACGTCAGTTAATAGCTGTGATGCCGCGTTCAGGATATAAGGCTGCCGATCAAATCCAGGAGCAGAATGGACATAGCCTTCTAAGCGGATGACTTTATTAATCTTGGAGAGCTCACCGGTGATTGACTTGATCTGGGCCAACGCATTCAGCAGGCACAGGCAGGCAGCATTGGAGCCATCATCTTCATGAAGGTGTTCACCAATTTTTCCTTTAAACATCAGCTCGGTACCAATAAAGGGGAGCTGGCCGCTCGTAACAATCGTATTCCCAAATTGCGTCACTGGGATGTATGATCCCACAGCCGCTGGTGGAGATGGTAAAGTATGTCCCAGTTCCTGTATGCGTTCTTCTGGTGTCTGGCTCATCTTGAGTTTGTTTCCCTTGCCCTAAGTTAAGAAGTCAGAGTGTTTCAAATCTTGTTAGAATCATAAAACAGCTGAATTATACTATAACTCAGATTCACTCTTGTATAAATAGATCAATGAGATCTGATGAAATAAAGTCAGCGTCGAGAGCGCTGTATCAGGGAAATTAATCAAAAATGAACTCAGCTCGTTTGGCAAATACACAATCGGAGACAGCAGCTCAGAACGCACCGGTTTCGACAGCCAGACTGCGATTTTGGTTGCTGAAGCTGTTGATCCTGATTCTCTCTGCTGGCTGGGTTCTAGCTGTGATGATTCGGTTTACAGTACGTGATGCTGGCGGGCTTGTGCCGACATTGGTGTTCTATGTGTCTCCTCTCATTCTTTTGAGCCTGGGAGCAGCTACCGTTTTTATTTTGTCCTGGTATGTCCGCTGGCATCGGATCGCTTTGGTCTGGTTTATTCTGACTCTACTTACGGGGACTTGGTGTTGGAATTATCAATTTCAAAGACACGTCGCTCGGTCAAGCATGATAGAAGAAAAGCAGCCTGTGGTCCGTGTTCTTTTCTGGAACATCGGAGACCGAATCTGGGGGATGGAGCGCGTTCTGGACGAATTGAGAGCCGTTGATGCCGATCTGATTGGTTTGGTGGAAGCAGGAGCTGACTCTGACAAAATGAAATTGTTCTGGAAAGAGTCCTTTCCGGGACACCCGTATCAGGTTGTGAAGGAGGGACTTGTCTTACTGTCTCGCATTCCGATTTCCAGTCAGACTTCCGGGGCACTCGCCAAAATGGGGAAATACGAACGTTTCGATGTAACATTTCGCCAATCGCCTCAATGCATGCTGTCGGTCTATCTGGTTGACATCAGAAGCGATGTTTTGCGGTCCCGAAAATCGGCCCTGCAAGAACTGGCGAATCAAGTTTCAGCAAATAACGATCATCCGATTTTGGTCCTGGGAGATTTTAATACCCCCAGTGATTCGGTGCATTTTCGTCCTGTTCGCGCGTTGCTTCAAAATTCGAATGAAGTTGCCGGCAATGGTTACATGGCAACCTGGCCTTTGCCATTACCCGTACTGGATCTGGATGGCATTTGGGCCAATCAATTTATAACGGTTCTTTCAGCAGAGAACAGGTGGACCTGGGTATCGGATCATCGGCCCGTCGTGACCCAAGTCTTGATAGACGCGCCTTCAATTGACTGAGGGGCTTGTGTGAATCGATTGAAATGTGATTCTGAAGTGATTAGAAAAGATGCTCAAAATTCTGCAATTCGTAATTCCTGCTTCATCCGCTGTTCTGATCCGGGTATAATCGGGCTTGAAATATCTGCCTGCCAGGTAGCGGCAACGCTGGAAAAATGACTGGTTTCTAAAAAATAAGAGGGCTTCCCATGCGATCAAAGCGTCTTTTTAGTCTGACTGTCTGTCTGTTATTCACGTTTGGGGTTGCGAAGGTTGAAGCAGCAATCTTTAGTGGCAGCATCACATCACTTTCTGCGGCTCAAAAACAAGTCACGATTAAATCGACTCAAGGGAAAGAGAAAAGTTTTTCGATTCCGGACTCAGCTTCTACCACGTACAACGGAAAGAAATCTCAATTTGACCAGTTCAAGGTTGGTCAGAGGGCAACCGTTTTTACAACTGCTTCGGGTACGATTACTCGCCTTTCAGTTCGTGATGTCATCGCTTCCAAGTCTAGCGGCACGGTGAGTCAGCTGAAAAAAGAAATGAAAGCCAAAAAAAGAGCAAATGTGGGGAAACCGTCTCCCGTTTCTCAGCAGTGGACGCAATTTCGTGGACCTGGACGTACCAATATTTCGACAGAGACAGGCTTGTCAAAAGACTGGAACCAAAGCCCGCCGAAATTACTTTGGACAGCCCGCGGTTTAGGTGAGGGATACTCTTCCGTCTCATTGAGTGGCAATCTGGTGTTTACGATGGGGACAAAAGCGAATGAAGAAGTCGTGATCGCGATTGATGTCAATACGGGGGAAATTGTCTGGACTCAGCCCAATGGTTCCGTATTCAAAGATGGTCAAGGTAATGGACCTCGTTCTACTCCCACTGTCGATGGCGATGTGTTATATGCCTTGGGGGCAAGTGGAGACCTTTCCCGTATGTCAACCAGGAATGGTAGTATGGAATGGACCAAGAATATCTTACAGGATTTTGGTGCCAGTAATATTGTCTGGGGCATCAGCGAATCTCCCTTGATCGATGGTGATAAACTGATTTGCTCTCCAGGCGGGCAAGGTGCCGCCATGGTAGCCCTCAATAAGCAGAATGGAAGTACGATTTGGAAAGCGGCTGTGCCTGGAAACCCCAAAGCGGCTTACTCATCCCCCATTAAAGTGACGGTGGGAGGCGTGCAGCAGTATGTGAATTTTACCCATGACGGCATCATGGGCGTCGAGGCTCAATCTGGAACACCGCTGTGGGGTAATAATCGGGCTGCGAATAAAACGGCAAACTGCTCTGCGCCGATCTTCTTTCCGGGAAACAATTCTATCTTTTATGCGTCAGGTTATGGAACGGGAGGCGCCCTGCTCCGTTTAACGCCCGCTCAGAATCGTGTGTCTGCTCAGTTGGGGTTCTTTACACAGGATATGAAAAATCATCATGGTGGAATGGTTGAAGTTGACGGCTTCCTGTATGGTTCCAGTGATCCAGGCGTGCTGACCTGTATCAATCTCACCAATGGAGAGACTGTCTGGCAAAATCGCTCTGTCGGAAAAGGAGCTCTGACTTGTGCTAACGGTCACATCTACATGCGGAGTGAAGCTGGACCGCTGGCCTTGGTTGAAGTGAATCCCAAGGCATATGTCGAGAAAGGACGCTTCGATCAACCTGAGCGCAGCGGAAAACCTGCCTGGCCGCATCCGGTTGTCGCAGATGGAAAGCTGTTCTTAAGAGATCAGGATCTCTTGTTGTGTTATGATGTGAAAGCAAATTAATCAGCTGTCACGCCGAACATCAGATTAATGATCCGGAAGCTTACTGGAAAATCACGGACTAAATAAACTCGACAAGCCTCTTTTCTTTGGGATGGCTTTCACCTTCAGCTTAGATTTGAAAGAAAAACATGCAGATAAGAAGTGCTCTCCAAAACGGGATCGGATGGATACTGCTTTCTTTAACCATAGCGGTGGTCTGTGGCTTTAATATTCAACTATTTGCTGCGGAATCAGATAGTAGCCGTCCGAACATTTTGTGGATTACCAGCGAAGATAACGGGCCCCAGCTTGGTTGCTATGGAGATCAATACGCAGACACGCCTCACATTGATAAACTGGCGTCAGAGGGAATGATCTATCTGAACTGCTGGTCGACTGCGCCCGTTTGTGCGCCCGCACGAACGACGCTGATTACAGGCATGTACCCGACCTGTCTGGGGGCCGAGCATATGCGGAGCATGGTTAAGCTGCCTGATAACATTTTGATGTATCCACAGTATCTCAGAGAAGCCGGGTACTACTGCACGAATAACAGCAAAGAAGATTATAACGTCGCCAAGCCAGGCAAAGTCTGGGATCAAACCAGCAGGAAAGCGCATTGGAATAATCGGAAACCGGGGCAGCCTTTCTTTTCTGTCTTTAACCATACGATCAGCCACGAAAGTAAAATTCGCAATCGTCCTCATACGCTGATTCATGATCCTGCGAAAGCGCGTGTTCCTGCTTACCACCCGGATACTCCCGAAGTCCGCCATGACTGGGCGCAGTATTATGATCGCATCACGGAAATGGATGCGTTGGTCGGGAAGAATCTCAAGGAACTCGCCGATGCGGGACTGACTGAGGATACCATCATCTTTTATTATGGTGATCATGGTTCGGGCATGCCTCGTAGCAAGCGTTGGCCTTATAATTCCGGCCTGCAGGTTCCCTTAGTCGTTTATGTTCCCCCGAAGTTCCGCAAATTGGCTCCTACTGATTATCAGACGGATGGCAAGACGGATCGATTGGTTGGTTTTGTGGATTTCGCACCCACCGCGCTTAGTCTGGCTGGTATCAAGCCACCCGCGCACATGCAGGGAAATTCATTTATGGGGCAATATGATACGGCTCCACAAGAGTATCAATACGGTTTTCGCGGCCGGATGGATGAACGTTATGACTTGGTCCGATCGATCAGAAACAAGCGTTATCTGTATATCAAAAACTTTATGCCTCACAAAGAGTATGGTCAGTACCTGAATTACATGTTCCAGACACCGACGACTCAGGTCTGGAAGAGAATGTATGATGCCGGAGAGCTGACTCCTCCGCAGACCTATTTCTGGGAAACGAAGCCAGCGGAAGAATTATATGATCTGCAGGCAGACGTGGACGAAGTCAACAATCTTATGAACTCAGACGAACATCAGGAGATTCTGAAAGAACTGCGCCAGGCACAGCAGCAGAAAATTCTTGAGATACGAGATCTCGGTTTTATGCCAGAAGCCGAAATTCATCGCCTGTCTGATGGCGGCGCTCCTTACTTGATTGCGGAAAATAATGAGCTTTATCCATTGAAAAAAATTCTGGCGATGGCAGAAGTGGCATCGTCCGGAACGCAGGATGGTCAGGCTGAACTCATTGCCGGGTTGAATGCCCCGAATTCTGCCATCCGATATTGGGCCGCGATGGGACTGTTAATGAGAGGGGAAGACGCAGTCAAACAGGCCCACAGTGCATTACACAAATCGTTAAAGGATTCTTCAAAATCGGTGCGCTGCATCGCCGCGGAAGCGCTGGGGAAATATGGTGATGCGCAGGATGCCAAAGATGCCGTCCAGACGCTGGTTTCACTTGCGAACCAGAATCAGGATGGTGTTTATGTTGCCATGCTGGCGTTAAATGGGCTCGATAAGTTGAGCAACGAAAAAGTGGCACCAGTCAAAGAAAAAATTGCAGAGTTGCCGCTCAAGAATCCAAAGCTGGATCGACGCCTGCAGTCATACGTGGCGCGACTGGTGGAACGAATCGAAGAAAAACAGTCTCAGAAATAAGAGAGTAATCGATAGTCGTAGTCGCTGATTCAGTTGAGCGACTACGACTTATCTCTTCCATTTGACTTATGATTTCTCGATTCGAATTCCGACTTTGGAGCTTCCGATCGTGACTTCTTTGGCCCCGGTCGCGCTATCAGATGCTTCGAGTTGATCTCCCAGTGTTTCCCCCAGGATATACTCGGACCAGCTCGATACAGCCTGCTCGACTTCTGTCGCGCCATTGGTATTGAAGTAGACTTTGATCCGGTCTTCAATTTCCAGATCGGCTTCTTTTCGGAGTTGTTGAACCTGCCGCACAAAATCGCGGGCCATGCCCTCCTGTTCCAGTTCAGGCGTGAGCTTGGTTGAAATGGCAATCTGAATTCCCTGATCATCAGAGCAAACCCAGTCGGCGGCTTGTTCGGTTCCCACCAGCACATCTTCTGGCTCCAGGTCGATCTGATTGCCGGAGAGTTCCAGCGAGACCGATTCACCACGTCGGAGTGGACCTAGAACCGCGTCTCCGACTTCAGGCAGATCCTTTCGGAGCATGCCGAGCAACTTGCCGTATTTCGGTCCCAGCGTTTTTAAATTGGGTTTGTAAGTGTAGCTGACCAGATCATCCAGGTTTTCACAGCGTGTGACTTGTTTGATATTCAGCTCTTCCTCAATTGTATTTGCCAGATTTTCAATGGCCTCAGTTTGTTGCGTCGTCTGACAGGCGAATCGTAGTTCCGCCAGAGGCTGACGAACGCGCTGGTTGGATTCATCCCGTAACTTATGGCCTAGTTTAACCACGATCTGGGCCTGTGAGGCACGGAAATTGAGTTCTTCATCCAGCAGGGAAGCATCACACTGGGGATAATCACAGAGATGCACACTGTTAGGTGCCGATTGATCCCAACTGGTGACCAGGTTCTGGTAGATTCTCTCACTGAGGAACGGGATGCTGGGAGCGAGTGCTTTGGATAAGGTGACCAGCACTTCAAACAGAGTCTGGTAAGCGGCCAGTTTATCTGTGTCATTCGCATCCTGAGAACGCCAGAAGCGACGTCGATTCCGTCTGATGTACCAGTTCGACAGGTCATCAATGAACGCCGTGGCATCTTTGAGGAAGCCGGCATAGTTATAGGCTTCAATTTCCGTTTTGGCGGAAGCGAGTAACGCTTGCAGATTGGATAAAACCCAGCGATCGATTTCGGGGCGTTCTGCAACAGGGATGCGATCCTGAGCGGGATCAAATTCATCCAGCCGTGCATAGTTGACGAAGAAGGCATAGGAATTCCAAAGCGGAATCAGTACCTGCCGGCGAATTTCATCGGCTGGCTTACTTTCCACCAGACAGGTGGGAGCGCCTTCTTTCGTTTCGCTGATCGGGCCTTCCGGTGTATTCAGAGTGACAGGCTTTTCTGGGTTTCGCATTCCGAATCGCAGGTCGGATGCCGGGTTGTGTGCCAGATACATCCAACGCATCGTATCGACACCCAACTGTTCGGCGGCTTCTTCAAACCAGATGGCGGTTCCATCTGATTTATGCATCGGCTTGCCTTCTTCATTCAGAACCAGTCGATATCCGAGCAGGGTTTTGAACGGTGGTGTGCCATCCATCATCGTGGCCATCGAGAGTAACGCGTAGAACCAGTTACGGAACTGGCCGGGGAAACACTCCGTGACTAAATCAGCCGGATACCACTTTTTCCATTCTTCCTGATTTGTGTTGTACTGCATCGTCGAGAAGGGAACGATACCCGCATCCAGCCAGGGGTTTCCTACGTCGGGGATACGTGACATCAGGTTCCCTGTTTTCGGGTTTTGAAGTTTGACTGCATCGATCCAGGGGCGGTGAGGCGTATGTCCTTCCAGAGCTTCCCAGCCTTCGACGGCGCGTTCTTTCAGCTCAGCCAGGGAGCCAATGACTTCAAAATCGCCCGTTTCTTCATCGACCCAAATTGGCAGTGCCAAGCCCCAGAATCGTTTTTTGGAAACCATCCAGTCACGCATGTTGGTGAGCCATTCCAGTTCATGTTGCTCACCATCAATGCTGGAAGGAACCCAGTCGATCTGACGGGTGACATCTTTGATCTCTTCGCGCCAGTCCATGTTGATGAACCATTCATCCACCAGACGGAAAATCAGTTCGTCGCCGGTACGCCAGCAGTGGGGATAAATATGCGGATACTGCTCGACAGAGAACAGGAGCTCTTTTTCTTTCAGCCGTTCAAACACCAGTTCGGGAGTCGCGGGGTCGATGGCTTCTTTGCCGGTGAATTCTCCAAATCCCTCTTCAAAGCGACCGTCTTCGCCGAGAGGGGCGATTGCTACCAGCCCTAATTGAATTCCCAGTTGATGGTCGACATCACCGCAGCCGGGAGCCGTGTGGACGATTCCGGTTCCTTCGCCAGCAACCACGTGGGGGTTCCCTTTGAAATCACGACCGCCATCGACGACTTTATGGCAGGAGATTCCGGTTTGATCTAATAACGCTTCATCGCTGGGGTGGCCACCCGGCGATTGTTGTGCGGGGAGATTATCGAAGGGGCCCGTGTATTCCCAGCCTACCATCTCGGCACCTTTGATTGTGTCGAGAATTTCATAGCCCCCTTGCTCTTTGAAGATTTGGGCCAATGTTTTCAGTTTGGGAACATCTTTCGGCCAGGACCATTCCGGTTTCCCGAATCCTTCTTTAAATTCTCGGTTCAGTCTCTGGTATTTCAGATTCTCTTTGGCGAAGTAATAAATGGCGCCATCTTTTTTCGCCTGCAATTTGACGTAATCCAGATCTGGATTGATGGCAGCCGCCACGTTGCTGGTGAGCGTCCAGGGAGTCGTCGTCCAGATCAGCAGATTTTCATTCTCACGGTCTTTAAGGGGAAACCGGACAAAGACGGAGCGATGCACGGAAAGTTGTCGTCCGTCAGCGACTTCCATCTGACTGTAAGCGCTGCCTCCCCGTCCTGACCAGGGCATGACATCATGGCCGCGATACACTTTGCCGCGTTCAAAACACTTTTTGAGAAAGGTCCAGATGGTTTCATTATTTTCGGTAGAGAAGGTGAAATAGCTGCCTCCCCATTCTGCATTTCCCAGCCGCGAAACCAGCATGTCAGCTGTGTCGGTGATCTGCTTTCCACTGGGAGCAGTGAGTGTGACTTCTGTTTCCTTGCCAATAAATTCTGCTAAGTTTCGCAGCTCAGCGGGATTGTCCCAGTCCATCCAGTATCCGAGACGCACTGATTGTTCGGTTTGACGGGCCGCGAAACGCAGGACGCGTTTTTTGCATTGATTTACGAATTTGTCGATGCCGTGCTCAGCGACTTCCTGCTTGGTTCCATAGCCCAATTCTTTTTCCACTTCGACTTCGACCCAAAGCCCCTGGCAGTCGAAGCCGTTCTGGAATCGGAGTTCGTGTCCCGTCATGGCGTAATAACGCTGATAGGCGTCTTTGTACGCGCGGCCCCAGGCATGGTGAACGCCCATCGCATTATTGGCAGTCATGGGACCATCAATGAAGCTCCACTTAGGTTTGCCTTGGTTTTTTTTGCGAAGCTGGTCAAAAGTCTGGTTCTCTTCCCAGAATTTGAGGATTTCGTGTTCACCTTTAATGAAGCTGGCGTCGCTGACTTTTTGAAACATTGGAAAATCTTATTGAGTTGTATTAGTTTGATTTTGAGTTTATAGACTGTGTCCAGTTTTACTGTAGCGTCTCCAAGGCCATTTGGACCGAGTATATTAGATTGAATGACGCTATAGTTAAATGTGATGCGCTCTAGAATTAGAAAATTGTTCGATAGCGGGAACAGCTGTCCGTACCATTCTCTCACCTGTTAAGGTACCCTGCCCAAGAGCTGATTTTGCGCAGAAGTATCATAACCGGAACGCGTTAAGTATTACATAGATCGTGCTTTGTTACGAGTGCTATAAATTCGTATTTATCCCTGTTTTACGATAATTTTATCAATTTGAGAGTCGGAATGTCATCATCGTCTGAGCCTTCAATGCATGTTGTACTTTACCAGCCGGATATCCCGCAGAATACCGGCAATATCGGTCGAACCTGTGTGGCCGTCGGTGCCAAATTGTGGCTGGTTAGACCGCTGGGGTTTAAACTTGATGAAAAGCATTTGCGACGAGCCGGCATGGACTACTGGCAGCATCTGAACTGGGAAGCCGTCGACAGCCTGTCTGAAGTTCAGGAACAGCTCTCTGACAGGACATGGTGGAAGCTGACCAAGTTCGCAACCCGCTTTGTCTGGGAGGCGGAGCTGGAACCTGGTCATGTTTTCCTGTTTGGCTGTGAAAGCAACGGCCTGCCTCCCCGAATTCTGGAAGAGTCCCCCGATTCCAATCTGAAACTGCCAATGCGCGAGCAGGTACGCAGCCTGAATTTAGCCAGTACTGCGACTGCCGTGATGTACGAAGCGGTTCGCCAGTTTGGGGGACTTCCCTAACGGGAATTATTTACCCCGTCCGGTAACCGGGTATTGTGGATCCTGGAATCCTTTGCCGCTGTGTTCTCCTGGGGGAACCAGCGAATCAATAAAGGCTTCGTCTTCGGCTGTGATTTCCACATCCAGGCAACCCAGGTTGTCGTCGAATTGCTCCATTGTGCGTGGCCCGATGATAATCGAGGTGAGAATCGGATTGGCTAAACACCAGGCTAAAGCAAAATTCGTCATGGAAACGCCTTTTTGATCACAGTAGGCAGCAATTTCCTGAGACAGTTCGATGCTGACATCGCGGAGTTCGGCTTCGCTCATGCGTTTGTCATTACGAGAAGCGCGACTGCCTTCCGGAAACGGCTGGTCTTTGCGGTATTTTCCAGTCAGGATTCCCCGAGCGAGCGGGCTGTAACTCACAACGCCAATCCCCTTTTCCTGACAGAGTGGCATCAGTTCGACCTCAATGTCCCGGTTCATGATGTTATAAAGAGGTTGAACGCAGCTGAACGAATAAAGGTTGCGAACGTCGCTGGTCCAGAGGGCTTCGGCCAGCCGCCAGGCACGGAAGTTGGAGCAGGCGATATAACGCACTTTTCCGGATCGGACCATGTCATCCAGGGTACGCAGTGTTTCTTCGATCGGAGTCTGGTAGTCAGGAGTGTGAACGTAGTAGATATCCACATAATCCGTGCCCATTCGCTGCAAGCTGTTGTCTAATTCTCGCATGAGATGGACGCGGCTGGCACCAGCGTCGTTTGGTCCGTCTCCCATCGGAGCGCGGCCTTTGGTCGCCAGAATTACTTTGTCGCGTCGATCCGCCAGTGCTTTTCCAACGACTGTTTCAGAGCCTCCTGTACTGTACATGTTTGCGGTGTCAAAGAAGTTGATGCCGAGATCGATGGCTTTATGCATAATGGCGATCGAGTCTGATTCATTGGTTGGCCCGCCGAACATCATTGTTCCCAGACAAACGGGAGAGACGCGAACGCCAGCTTTTCCTAAGTTTCGGTAATCCATTTTCGCTGTTCCTGGTGAATTGTGGAGTGTCATTTGAGCTTTCAAGTCCGTGCTTCTATCTTCCGGTTTTAAGACAGATTTCTCAAGGGACCTCAAATTCCTTGAACAGACGTGGTTGAAGATTCTGCCAAAGCCTGTTAAAGTAACGGTTTGCACCACAGTTTTTGAACTGAAATTGCTATTATTTACTTGAAATTGGACGTTAACCCGAAATATGTCGATTGGTTAACAGAGCCGAATACATTGAAAATCACTTTGAATTAGAAGCAGAAACGAAAGGCATTTCTTCGAATGGGTACCAAGAAGACAGGCAAAGGACGTCGGAAAATTGGTCGTAAAAAACGACGTGCGAGAGCTAAAATCAGACACCGTAAAGGCTAAACCCGTCTTACGGGTTTCAAAGCGACTTAGACCAAGTCGCTTTGATTCTGAGCCACTACATTCTTACTGAGAACGCGATCTAATACAGGTCGCCCGTCATTGACGCGGCTTCTGATCTCTTTGAAATCATTTTCAAGGACCTTTTTTTCGCGCAATGTTGTTTGTGCTGCGTTGTGTTCTCACCCGTTTCTGAGTTTTTTTCAGAGACGCTCTACGCAGACAAAGCCAGCGTCAAACCGGGGCTTCGATTGAGCCCCGATTGCTTTGCATCGGTAAAATACGCATTCTTGAAACGGTGATTTTACCAGTATTTCTCGAAGTGGATGTTTCCCGGGCTTTTGGCCGTTGTGAGTCGATATCCCTGCTCCGAAAGCAGTTCGACCATGCCCTTTGATTCGGGAAAAACCAGCGTTCCCTGTTCATCTTTTTCCGGAAGTCCGATCATGGATGGATTCCCACAGAGAAAGACATGCGTCTGTTCCGGATTGGGAGCCCAGCCAAACTGTTCCTGAAATTTTTCGGGAGGAATGACGTCCTGCAAATATTGTTTGCCGACATAGTGGGGGTGGTTCTGGTCTACATTTTCGGGCTCCCGGGTTGTAAACGCAGCATAGCGGTAATTAGAGAATTGATTTTGTAACTGCGCCTGCTGGTCCAGATAGCCGAGGTCTCCTTTATACCGTACGCAGGTCATGGAGACAATTTTTCCGGTATGCCCTCGTTCAAGTAGTTCCACGCTCATCGAGTTATGCGGTGCTTCACCCGTTCCTGTTCCGGCAAAAATGACATTGTCATCGGGCTGAATTGGTTTGAGAGTGTATGTTCCGACGGGTTTCTTGCCCAAGTGCAATCGGTCACCCACTTTCAGAGAAAACAGGCGGGGTGTGAGTGGGGGATCATCTGAATCGGGGCGTAAGACGAGCGTGATATAGAACTCCAGATAGTCGATCTGGTCATTGGAAAGTAGATTTCCTTGCGTGTCGACCATGGGGCAGGAGATGGAATAGGCACGACGGATTAATTTCGGCTTCGCCAGCTCAGCCAGCGGACCTCCATCAACTCGCGGTTCCCAGGAACCTAAGCCGAGAGTCGTGTATTGACCACCTGAGAAACCGGGAACATCGCCGTCAGGCTTGACCCGTACAATCATTAAATGAGCGTGCGGCATACGCAATTCTTGAATCGTTGCGTTGTAATGCTTGTTGACTAATTCTTCAATTGCTGGAGTCGATTGCCCGGGCGGAGGGTTCGATAGATTCATGACACTCCCTGTCGCGCTTGATCGCCACCTTAAAAAGAAGTGGCAGATTCATATTGGAATGTGGAATTGATTGTTATTCAGGTTTTAAAGAAGCATTTTTCCATTCACACTCCGATAGCTAATGCCGTAAACAAGTGCGGTAAATGGATAACTTTATGTGTATCTCTCAAACGAGTACTTTCCTCTATCACTTTTTTAAGCCAGATTGTCAAGTCTGATAGATGGTTTAATAACAGTCTGCTTGATTTCGAACTGCTTTTGGTGTGGATGTCAGATTTGAAAGGGGCTGGCGCTGAAAGATTTAGCAATCGATCTCTTCTGATAAATCAGTGAAGACTTAACGGTTAAATCGATGGTTGTGATAGGGAAACCTGATTGATCTTAAGTGGATCTCGTACCCTGAATGTTCACTCCACTGCCAATTAACAAATTGTGGTGATAGCACCAGCGATAGAAGGTCCCTGTTTTTTCCGGTGGGAGGACTTTCAAATCTTCAAAGCCAGCCTGCTCGAACCAGGACTTGAGCTCTGCGGTGGTATGGTGGTATTGATAGGCGGGCGCGAACCAGTCAAAGGTATCGCAGACTCGATTTTCCCGATTGGGGTGGTTGCTGAAATTGACGACTTTATTCAGGATTTTGTTGATCACGGGAACTCCGCCCAGCCATGCTCCCAAGCGGCACCAGGGTTCCAGTTTATCAGGAGCCATTTTGGTGGTGATTTTACGCAGGCCAGAATTGATTCCTTCCTGCCACCACTGGTTTTTGCGGTAAAGCCAGACTGAATAACGGCCCCCCGGTTTGACCATTCGGGCTACGGCATCAAAGACAGCACGGGTATCTTTATCGTGATGCATAACCCCGATCGAAAATACGAAATCGAACGATTCCGGCGCAAACGGGAGATGTTTCAGGTCAGCCTGAACCAGTTGAACGTTGCTCAGGTGGCTACAGAGTGTTTGTGCCTTTTCGACTGCCGTCGTATGGTCTGCACCGAAGACGTTGCCTCCTGCTTCCGCGGCGACTTTACAGTAGCGGCCTCCTCCACAGCCCGCGTCCAAGATTTTGAGCCCGTTTAATTCACCGAGTTCTAATCCCGTTTTGGCAGCAAAGGTCGCGCGGTCTTCATCGTCGTGCGCCACCTCGTATTTATTCCACTGCAGTCCGAAACTGGTAAGATGTTCCGATTCGACAAAGCGGGGGATATTCGTTTTGACGGGGAAAGATCGGCTGGTTCCTCGGTCAATGAGTAGACTCTGTTCTGCATTCCATTCCAGAGGTTTTCCATTTTCCGGGTTTCTCAAACTTTCAAGCAGCTCTTGAGAAAGAAGTGTGTTGGCTGCTGTTTCTTTCGTCATGTGGAATGCTTGCCTGGTATTAAGAAAGTGGACGACATGGAGTTCCTGTTCCGGGTTTAAAAATCGATTTCCATTAGATCTTCGCCCAGTATTGTATTCGGAAAGATCTTTTGAGCAACTTTGATTCCGATGGGATCATCGCCCGAACGTTGTGGGTCGATGTGAGTCAGAACTAATTTCCCCACTTGCGCGTCTCGGGCCAGTTCGGCTACGGGTGTCGTGTGGCTGTGTCCGGTTTTTTTAGCCCACTCTGCCATGTCATCAGGAAAGTAGCATTCGTGGATCAGCAGGTCAACGTTTTGAATAAAGTCGCGATGTTGTTCCGGATTGGCGGTATCGGTGATATACGCCAGAGAGTGCTCGGGCCAATCGATGCGATAGCCAACGGAGCCGCCCGGATGCTCCAGTTTCAAGTGCCGCAGAATTCCCTTGCCGGGGACGGTGACCGTTTCGGGCAAGGCTGTGAATTCATAATCAGGCAGGACAGGAAAGATTTCTTCGCAAAACAGATGTGTCTGTATTGCAGACAGCTTTGCTGGTTCTCCATAAACTTTGACAGAGTCCACTTGATCTGTCAGCATGGGGACGAGGAAAAAAGAGAGCCCTGCGATATGATCCAGATGGGCATGGGTCAGGAAAATCTGTAAATCGCGCGTTTGCAGGAAGTCAGGAACGCGAAAAAAACTAGTTCCCGCATCAAAAATAATTCCCAGTTCGGGGAGCATTAAGCAGGCAGTATGCCGGCGCTCATTCGGGTGATAACCACCTGTCCCCAACAACACGATTCGCATTGCTCCACTCCCCGCTAATCACAATTTTGCCCGTTAATAAAGATGTTGTCCTTTATTAACGGGCGAATGAACAGGCTGGCTACAGCAAAACCCGTCAGGCTCATCAAACGAACCTGTGTTTATGAGTCCAGACGGCGTTCACGAATCCAGTCAGTGTGGAACGTTCCTTCTTTGTCAATTCGTTGATAGGTATGAGCGCCAAAATAGTCACGTTGTGCCTGTAGCAGATTGGCTGGCAAACGATCCTGGCGATAGCCATCATAGTAGCTCAAAGCGGCAGTGAAACTGGGAACGGGTAATCCCAGCTCAACGGCGGTCGCAATAACGCGTCGCCAGCTTGGTTGAGCTTTATTAACTGCATCGCGGAAGAAATCATCCAGCAGCAGGTTTTCCAGTTCCGGTTTCTTGTCGAAGGCCGCTTTGATATCTTTCAGAAAGCTTGAGCGAATAATACAACCACCGCGCCAGAGCAGAGCGATATCACCATTATTCAATTTCCAGCCAAAGTGCTCGGCGGCGGAATTCAGCTGAACGTATCCTTGAGCATAGCTGCATAATTTCGATGCATACAAGGCTTGACGGACATCTTCGATAAACTGATCTCGATCACCTTCAAACTTCTTGTCAGGACCGGCGAGAATCTTAGAAGCACGCACACGTGCGTCTTTCTGAGCCGAGAGACAGCGGGCGTAAACAGCTTCTGTGATCAGAGTGGTCGGCACACCCAGATCCAAAGCATGCTGGCTCATCCATTTTCCGGTTCCCTTTTGTTTGGCGGTATCCAGAATTTTGTCAACCAGATAATCGCCTGATTCTTCATCAATTACTGTGAAAATGTCGCGAGTAATTTCAATCAGGTAACTTTCCAGTTCCCCTTTGTTCCACTCATCAAATACCTTGTAAAGTTCCTCGTTAGTGAGTCCCAAGGCATGTTTGAGAATGTAGTAAGATTCACAGATCAACTGCATGTCGCCATATTCGATGCCGTTGTGGACCATTTTGACATAGTGCCCTGCCCCTGCTTCGCCAACCCATTCACAACAGGGAATGTCGTCATTGTCGCCGACCTTTGCAGAAATGTCCTGCAGGATCGATTTCACATGCGGCCAGCCAGCCGGTGATCCACCGGGCATGATACTAGGGCCTTTGAGAGCGCCTTCTTCTCCACCGGAAACACCTGTTCCAATAAAGAGCAGACCAGCGTCTTCGACTTCTTTGGTACGACGATTGGTGTCGTCGAAGTGGGTATTACCACCATCAATAATAATATCGCCGGGGCTGAGCAATCCTTTGAGTTCATCAATGATGGCATCGACGGCTGGTCCAGCCTTGACCATTAGCATCACTTTACGGGGCGCAGCCAAGTTGTCGACAAGCTCTTTGAGGCTGTGATAGCCTGTAATCTTCTGCTCGTCCGTTTTACTGCTGACAAAATCATCTGTGGTGCTGGTGGTGCGGTTGAAAACACCGACAGAATAGCCGTGATTGGCCATATTCAGTACCAGATTTTGTCCCATGACTGCCAGGCCAACCAGGCCGATATCGTGTTTTGACATTGATAATTTCTCGTTTGATTCTGATGTGATTTAAAAAGGGTTGAGACCGAATTATTTTTATCGTGATGAGATCAACTCAGTTCACGGGATTATCGTTTCCAGGGAGGTAATTCCGGAAGATAACTGTCAAATTCAGCAATGATTTTTGCCTGGTATTCTCCAGCGAATTCGCCGTTGAGGAACTTGTCACAGGCTTCGCCAATGAACCGTTCCCAGCTGGCTTCTTCCGCACCGGGGTTGATCGGGTAGAAGAGTGCGCCGACTGCTTCAGCCGCCTTCATGTCGCCGGGGGCATCGCCGAGCATGAGCACTTTGTCTGCATCATAGCCACAGTTTTTGGCCTGCCCCAGGGTTTCTTTTTTACTGCCTGATTCCTGACCGCAAATCGCATCGACATATTTGGCGATGTCGTGCTCTTCCCATTCTTTATTCAGCGCTTCGTTTGGTGTTGCGGAGCAGACAATCATGTCGGCTACCGGATCCAGCTTCTGCAGGCTCTCTCTGACATTCGGATAAGGGGGGACATCATGGACCATATCGGCAATCATTTCATTGACCGCCAGTGACCATTTTAATGCCAGTTCCAGATCGGCATCTTTTGTTTTTTCGACTTCAGCTGTCAAAGTCGGGTTGCCCAGTTTGGTTTCCCGCTTTAGCCAGTCTCTGACGCCTTGCAACTTAGGAATTTGTACGTTACGCGATTGCACTTCCGGACGTTCTTCAAGCAGATCGAGAGCCAATGTATAAGAGATGAAGCGATTTGCCCCGCGCCATTTCGAATACAGGTTGGTAAATTCAGCTGCTTCCCGTGCATATTTTGAGATGGGTTGCAGGCCGAAATAGTTGATGAAATTAGGAATAAAACATTCTTTGTGTTTAATTTCCATTGAGTCAAAGGCACAACCATCTGAATCAATGCCAATCAAAAACTCGTTTTTCTTTTGGAAGTTGGTATCCAATGGATTATCCGACACAATCTTCTCCCGTTTTTCTATTAAAATTATTTTTCTATTTGTTTTGGTGATCTAACAGCACGACAAGCCGACGTGACGTGAGATGTTTTATCTGTCTGCCTGAGGAACATACTTAGGCAGTTTTTGATCAGAAAACAGTGGTTGTAATTGCGCGAATCGCATGCGGCCATTGATCATCGGGATGCTGGGCCAGTCATTGCCAATCAAAGGCTTACAGTATTTGATAAAGTCATCAGTGACGTCCATGCCGTTAGCGGTGATCCAGTTTTTTGGGAATGTACGCTCGCTGTTAGCGACTTCAGACAAGGGAACTTTATCGTAGCGGACATTGTATCCCGGTCCTTCCGCTCGGAGAATGGTGGACATGAATCCGGACTCACCAGCGGCTGCCAGTAAAGCGGCTTTTTGTCCTGCACCGTAAGCTTCGTCGAGGTCAACGGTCGAAGCATAAGCGATATTATGGCGTTGGTCCGTTCCGGGGATGTTGGCACGAGCGGCCCCCTTCACTGCCAAGCCTCTTTGATTTAGCTCGTTAACAAGTAACTGGGCAACAGTCAACTGGCTGGAGCTGAATTGGGTGTGTCCGAATGAGTCTTTGGTTTCGCCAATATCTCCCAGCGACAACCCTTCACTGACGACGACAATTAGACGTCCATCTTTTTTGAGCTGGTCGTTGACCTGCGCATGAATCTGATCAATGCTGATCGGGTTCTCTGCAAGATAAATCTGCATCGGGATTTTACGCTCTGGATCTGCCAGACGTGCTGCAGCGGGAATAAAACCGATTTTTCGGCCCATCGCTTGCAGAACCAGAACCGGGTCTGCAGGACAGCTTCCTCGATTCTCTTCGTTTGCCATCTGAACCATGCTCATCCAGTAGCGAGCAGTACTACCATATCCGGGCGTATGGTCGATCAGTTTGAATTCACTGTCGCCCACATCATTGTCGATGGTTTTGGGAACGCCGATACCAATAATATCAACGCCTCGTTCTGTCGCCATTTGAGCCACTTTATTGGCGGTGTCCATCGAGTCGTTGCCGCCGATGTAACAAAAATACCCAATATTATGGGCCTTGAAGACTTCGATCAGTCGATCAAAGTCTTCGTTCTGATGCTCTTTCAGTTTATAGCGGCAGGTTCCAACAGAACCGGCAGCCGGTGTGACTCTGAGCAGCGCTATTTCTTCGGGCGATTGTCCACTGAGATTGAGTAATTCTTCTTTGAGGACCCCTTCAATTCCATGCCAACCAGCATAGATTGTTCCAATTTCTGGAAGATCTCTGGCGGTTTCTACGAGTCCCCGCAGGCTGTTGTTAATCACTGGTGAAGGACCACCTGATTGGGCCACAATCATATTCTTTGGACTTGCCACGTTTTCTCCTCACTCGACTGTTGTATATTTGAGATGTGATTGCCGTTATTAGGGCAATCCATTTCCGACTGTTACATTGAGCTCCCGAAACTGACTTGATCTAAACTGTCATTCAGGCTTTTGTCATCGATTCCCGAATTTATTCCTAAATTCTGTCGGCGGAAATACGACCGGTTCCTCATGAATCAATTAGGGCGTATACGAACACTTCCCACAAGATCTAGGACGATTCTCAGAAGGCTTCTTTGATAAAGTGTTATTCATAAATAGTTTACGAAAAACATATTCTTTGCCTGAGCGGGCGGAAAATAGCCTCTGTTCAGTGTGGGTGATGTTGTTAATAGACTCACAAAGACTTGTTTTAACTCACACAGTCGGGATATTACCCGATTTTGTGCTCTAATTCAAAGTATCGCCGCATGACCAAAACAGAAAGTTCCGGGAAAGTTTGAGAATCGGTTTTCACGGTCTCTCGGCACGAATGATTTTATTTGGGGGTTAGAATCACTTTGGCCCCTTGAATTTGATAGTCCAGGTCCAGACTATTGAAAAGTGCGTCAAAAAACTCCTTCGCTCTGGCCTCTTTGACTGTGACGTCGATCCGTTTGTTGAGATCAATTTCTGCAGCCGCTAATTGGCTTGAATTATAGTCGAATTCGATCCCCGATTGTTCCAGTTTGTTCATGATGGCAATTAAAGGAACCTGTTTGACCCGGAGCGTAAATTTCCGGCGTTGAAGGGGGACAGTCTCAGCTTTGGCTGGCTTCGAATTTCGAGATGTCTTCGCTGGATTCAATAGTTGGTCAATTTTTTCATGGACCCCCATTGATGCCTGAACTTTGATTCTTTTTCCCGTCGGAACAACAGTCACACCTGGAAACGCCTTGTTCAGCTGATTGATGACTATCGCGATAGAGTTCTGACGTAGCTGATATGTTTTTTCGATTGTGACGGTATCAGGGACTGGCTCAAGTTGAATTTGTGTTCCCTGCTGCTCCCATTGATAAGTGAATCCCAATTGGATCAGGACCAGCGAGAGTGCTTCATTGGCATTCACTGCGGACAGACTGCCATTTGCCCAGAGATCGTGGGGAATTCGCTGTGGATCAGTGAGCGTAATCTGATAGGCATCAGTGATTGGTTTCAAAATCTCGGTTGGTGTCTCGAGATCCTGGTAATAAAATGTCTTTTTCCGGGAGAGAAACAGAACGCGCGATTTTAAATTGGGCTGGGAGTCTGCCAGATCCAGTAGTTCTTGCTGTTTTAATTCCAGCAGGGTCATCAGGTTGGAGACAGCCTGGGCGGGTCCAATGTAAATGTTGCTCCCTACAATGCTCATAGTGGCATGTGCCGACGCGGCGATCTTCTTCAGCCCTGCTTCCAGAGGCTGATTTTGTACATCAATGGTCAGTTTCAGAGAGGGATCAACTCTCCGATCGAGAATAATCGATACATTTTGCGTACTTTGAATGCGTTGGAGAATCGCACGAATTCCGACATTGGACCAGGAAGCCGAAAAACGTTGAGTCAAAGCGCGGCGAAAGTTCCGGTCAGTCAGATACTTAGGGGGATCTCGATGCAGAACAGCCAGCTGGCGATCGGATGTCTCGTTCGCGGAGAGTGATTGCAAACTTTCGTTCCCACCTATACCAAGGAGTAGAAAGAGCAGAATCCACCCGTTTAGGCTGTTACGGAATATTTTCACAATACTGTTCTTTCAAACGAAGGGCGATTTATCCGGCGTCTTTGACTGGAAAAACAGGAATCAAGTGCTGGAGTGTTGCTGGTTTCCATGATAACATAGTAACAGTGCCCTTTCCTGTCATACTTCATCATCAAGTATGTGATAATCCTTATCTTTTGAGAGTCAATGCTTTATGCAGAAAATACAGGCCGTTGGAATCGATTTAGGAACGACTTATTCCTGTATCGCTCATCTGAACGAGCATGGGGAGCCGGTTACGATTCCCAATCAGGAAGGAGAGCTGTCCACACCCTCCGTCGCCATGTTTGACGGTGCAGAGGTGATTGTGGGAACAGAAGCATTGCGGCATGCGATTGTGAACCCCCTCAATGTCATTCAACATGCGAAGCGATTCCTGGGCAAACAGGACTTTCGCTGGGAGATTGACGGACGCTATTTCTCGCCGAAAGATATCTCGGCGTTTATCTTGAAGAAGCTGCTTTCTGCAGCCGAGGAACGCATTGGTCCCGTTGAATCAGCGGTGATTACGGTTCCGGCTCAATTCAGCGATGTTCAGCGTCAGCAAACAATCGCTGCTGGAAAACAGGCCGGATTGAAGCAGGTCGATCTGATCAATGAACCTGTGGCTGCCTCCCTCTGTTATGTATTGGGGAGCGAGGGCATGTGGTTTGCCGAGCTTGCTGAGGAACAGCGAATTCTGGTCTATGATCTGGGGGGCGGTACGTTCGATCTGTCTCTGGTCAAATACCAGAAGGATGAGGTCGATGTGATTGCCAGTGGTGGTGATTTGAAACTGGGGGGAATTGACTGGAACAGTAAATTGCAGGCAACCATCGCCGAGCAGTTTTTTAATGAATTTGGAGTCAATCCCTGTAACGATCCTGAAAGCCTCCAGTATCTGGCAAATGAAGTGGAGCAGGCGAAGCGCAGTCTGACTGTCAGACCTAAAACGACTCTTGCCTGCCAGGTCGGCTCAACACGAAAGACGTATCAGATCACGCAGTCGCAGTTTGAGCAACTCACTAAAGAGTTAGTTGAACAGACAACCAATATCACCAAAGCATTGTTGAAAGACAACAAGATGGGCTGGGCTCATGTGGATGTGGTATTAACGACCGGTGGTTCCTCCCGGATGCCGATGGTTCGTGATGCGTTAAAACAATCCAGTGGTACGACACCCAACCTGTCACTCCCTCCGGATCAGTCGATCGCGCATGGCGCCGCTTATTATGCCGGGATGCTGTTGAGTAATCGTAAATATGCCGAGTCGTTTCTGACGACCGAAGCAGCCAGCCGTCTTTCAAAAATCAAACAACATAGTGTCAATGCCCGTTCACTTGGGTTTCTGGTGAGAGACCAAATGGGGCAGCAGCGTATGCCACATTATCTGTTGCCTGCGAATACCAAGTTACCGGCATCGGTCAAACACACCTATGGAACGGTCTCACCCAATCAGCGCCGCGTGCATCTTAAATTGATTGAAAGTGGTGCTTCTCAGGATGAACCATTTGTGATCCTGGGAAATTGTGTCATCGAGGGATTGCCTGCTGATTTACCCGTCGATTCAAAAATCGAAGTGTTAATGGAATACGATTCGGAAGCTCGGGTGCATGTTTCTGCCAAGGATTGTACCAGTGGCAAAGAAGCGCGGATTGAAATCACGCGCGAGCAGAACCTGGTTCAGGGAACTTTGGAAGAGTCACGGGGGAAAGCAGTCCCTCAGGATCAAACAGATCTTTCAGAGCCGGTGATGCTGAAAGAAATTCTGGATCAGGCGGAATCCATCAAACCACCTGAGAAAAAGAGTGTCTCCCCTGAAAAACAGTCTTTTTCAGCTCAACCAAACCCGGTGGCACGTGGTTTGGATCGCTCAGAACGTCCGGTAGCTTTATGCAATCAATGTGGTGAGCCTCAACTGGGACCCCCTGGTTCCGATTGTTCCACTCCGGAACAACATACAAAAGGGGCATTGTCGACGCGAAAACCGGGCCCTCAAAAAAAGAGTAACAAACGCAAGCAGGTTCAGAAGAAAGGCAAACCGGATTCCGCACAGACAGCCCGCAAAAAGCAGTCAACATCTCAGCGATCTGTTTCGAATCAGGGGAAGCCACAAGGAAAAGCATCGGGAAAAGTACAGGGGAAGAAAAAGGCCAGGCCTCAAGCGAAGCCTGCTAGTCAATTGGATGCTGCAGAGAGCGAATTCTGGGATTTGCTAGAGGATGCCTAGCCCCGGTTTCTGTTCCAGATGAGAAATCGATCCCTTTACGAAATAAATTAGATAGGACTTGAGACGACGGATGAAAATTGAACGGATTGAACTGTTTCATGTAGCCATGCCCCTGATTTATCCCTGGCGAACAGCGTATGGAGAAGATGCTGCCATTCATTCTGTCTTATGCCGGATGATCAGCGGGTCTGTCGAAGGCTGGGGAGAAAGTACGCCACTGGCTGCTCCCTGCTACAGTCCGGAGTGGGCCGGTGGTGTGTTTCAGACGGTGTCTGAATGGCTGGCCCCGGCTCTGCTGGGGCAGGATATCGAGAGTGGTGATGCGTTACAGGAGCGTCTGTCGGTCTACAAAGGAAACCCCTTTGCCAAAGCCGCTTTGGATAATGCCTGGTGGAGTTTGCACAGCAGAATCACCAACGTGCCTTTGCATATTGCGTTAGGTGCCACGAGAAGTGAAGTGCCGGTCGGAGCCGATTTCGGGGTCATGGATCAAGTAGATGATCTCATCGAAGCGGTGGGGGCAGCTATAGCGGAAAATTTCCCTCGCATCAAACTCAAGTTTCGTCCGGGTTGGGATATTCCCATGCTCCAGGCAATTCGCGCGTCATTTCCAAACGAGACATTTCACATCGATTGTAATAGTGGGTATCGCTTGAAAGATGTCCCTCTGTTTCAAGCGATTGATGAATTTGAGCTGGCAATGATTGAGCAACCGCTCCAGCATGATGATCTCACCGACCATGCAAAGTTGCAGGAATTGATTCAGACGCCGGTTTGTCTGGACGAAAGTATTACTCATCCATATCGCGTACAGCAGGCGCTGGAATTGAAAAGTGCCCGTTATATGAATGTGAAGCCGGGCCGGGTTGGAGGACTTACGAACGCAGTGAAAATTCATGATCTGTGTCAACAGGCAGGAACTCCCTGCTGGGTTGGCGGCATGCTGGAAAGTGCAACCGGTGCCTCGCATTGTACCGCGTTAGCCATGCTCGATAATTTTACTTATCCAGCTGATATTTTCCCCAGTGAAAAATATTATCATGAGGATCTGGCGGAAGTTCCCCTGGCTTTGTTCGACATTGGTGGGGGAATTCCAGGCGTCAAAGCATTTCAAGAACTACCCAATCCAGACATGAATCGTCTGGAGTCCTTGACGATTCAAAAGAAAATCATTCGCTTGTGAAAGTTGCTTTTGTAGTAAGAGAATGGTAGCGAATGTATATTGCGTGAGATGTCAGTGAAGCAGAAAACTAAGAAAATTTCAATAAATTAGCTTTAATGGGGAATAACAAGGTGTGTTTCAGCATCTTCTCCTATAGAGAATCAGGTTATGTCATCACAGAACCATCAAAATTCTGAAGATCTTGCCTTGTTGGTTGAGCAGCACTATCAGCTGTTGTTTCGGTATGCCTACCGTTTGTCAGGCGACCGGACAGATGCTGAGGATTTGACTCAACAAACATATTTGATCGCTCAGAAAAAACTGTCTCAACTACGCGACATGCGTCTTGCGCGTTCGTGGCTTTGTACGATATTACGTAACTTATTCTTGAAAAAAGTATCTCAGAAGATCATTCCCGTCTCTCTTGGTCAAACGTTTGACGTGGCTGCTGAGGAAACAGTCCTGCCTGAACTGAATTCCCAAGAGTTACAGTATGCTCTGAAAGAATTACCTGAAGATTTTCGTGTCCCGTTGTTAATGTTTTATTTTGAAGAGCGATCTTACAAGGAAATTTCGACCGAACTCTCAATTCCTCTGGGAACTGTGATGAGTCGACTGGCGAGAGCCAAGTCGTTTTTGCAAGAGCGGTTTTCAGCACTTTCAACAACAATCCATTCCTAGGTTTTATCTTCTTTCTAAATGGTTAAGTGAATTTAAAATGTGTGCTTCTGAACCATCCCCATCATCCGGTTTTTCTGAGTCAGAAAATTCTGATCCAGGATCATTCTCCGATGAGATGGTGTTTCATCAACAGCTCAAGAACGTGTTGTTTGATGTAGAAGTTCCTGAAGGAATGAAAAATTCGCTACTTGCATCGCTGCAACAGCATGATGTTGGCGAAGTCGTGCGTGATCATTCACAAGACACGCGCCGAACACGTTTTCACAAAAGACCGGGAACGATTGCTGGGCTTTCAGCCTGTTTGATGTTTGCAGCACTGCTGACCTATTTCTGGGCCGCTCAGTTCCCCATCATTGCTCTGTCAAAATTCAGTCCGGAATTAAATCTGGATAGCCGTCTTCTCCCTGAATTTGATCACAATTTTGCAGCGCAATTGCCAACGCAAGGGGGCTGGCATCTCAAAGACCGTTTGGCCTTGATTGGCGATAAGTTTTATGGGGTGTCTACCAGTCAATCTTCGGCCAATGACGCTGCCGAAGCCCATGCTGCTGCTGTCGGTTTTTTCAGATTACAAATGGGGAATGCGCGGCCTGTTTTTGTGGCACTGGTACAGGTGCCAGCGAGTCGGGTTGATCCACTCCCTTCGCAAACCAGTTTTAATACTGGAAATGTGGAATATGCGCAACTCAAAAAGGGGAACTACGCCACCGTCAAATGGGTAGAAGATGATCGGGTTTATATCTGTATTGTCTATGGTGGCCCCCGTGAACTGGAAGCTCTGGGACGGGCTTTACAATCCGCTTCTGCTTGAAATTAGCCCCGGAACCAGCTCTACTAATAGAGATTACCATTTTCGATTTTGGTCTGGTTCATTTTTAGAGGGGCTGATATGGGGATTTCACTTCGTTTTTGTCTGATGGTTGTGGGGCTGGTTTTCTTGGCTGAAACTCCCTGTCGTGCTGCGAGTTTCGTTTATCTCTCCCTGGGGGGAGAAAAGAAAATCGCCATCTATCGACTCAATGAACAGGATGGTGCGTTAACTCACGTCGAGGATGTGCCGCTGGCCGGTGCTCCGGGATGTCTGGAAGTTGATCCCGAAAAGAAATTCCTGTTCGCATCAGTTCGCTCCGCCAAACAATTCATGAGCTTTGCCATTGATCCCGAGAATGGAAAGCTGAAGCAGATTTCAGCAGTTCCGGCCGGTGGGAATGCAGCCTATATCGCCACGGATAAAAACGGTGCTTATCTGTTTTCAGCATACTACGGGGAAGGCAAAGTCGCCGTTCATCGTCTTTTGAAAAATGGAGAAATCTCAGATGAGATTTTGCAGACGATTCCTACAGACAAAAATGCGCATGCGATTTTACCCGATCAAACGAATCGATTTGTGTTTGTCCCGCATACAGGACCCAACGCGGTCTATCAATTTTTGTGGGATGCCGAAAACGGGAAATTGACAGCAAATGACAAACCGATGTTTAAAGCGGCACCCGGTATGGAGCCGCGACATCTGGCGATTTCGAAAGACAATCGATTCATTTATTTTGATAATGAAAAAGGGAGTTCCGTCACAGCCTGCAAGCTGGATCCAAAGTCTGGGACTCTGACTCCTTTCCAGACGATCTCGACATTGCCTGCAGGCTTTTCAGGAAAGAATACTTGTGCAGACATTGAGCTTTCTCCTTCAGGGAAGAACTTGTATGCCTCGAATCGCGGCCATAACAGTATTGCCTGTTATCGTGTGGATCAGAAAACAGGACGATTAACCGCGCTGGAACAGGAACCAACCGAAGATATCCCGCGTTCATTTAATATTGATCCTGCCGGGACTTATCTCTATGCGGCGGGACAAAAGAATGGCAAATTAGCCGCTTACCGGATCTCACCCAAAACCGGTCAACTAAAACGGCTTGCGACTTATGAAGTCGGAAAATCGCCCTCATGGGTCGAAATCGTAAAGTTCCCCTAGTCCGCATTTTCTTGAGCAATATCGGGGCTGGTCAGCGGTTTTGAATAAAATCGTTCAGATCATTGTTTTTTAAAGTCGATGAATCTCCAATAACCAGAGCGCTTTTGATGACATTCTAGCAGTCTCTGTTCTTAATATGATTGGATCAATTCGATCTCGATACACGACTATCAACCTGAAATCGGTCTAACCGGTTTCAGGAATGATCGTTAGACAGTGTCTTGACGCTGCGAATTGTCGTTGACTTTAAAAATCACCCCTGTGAAGAGAGACTTTCCATGCGCTCTTCTGTTTTTGCTCTGCTGTTTGTATCTCAAGTATTCCTGACGACAGCCTTTGGTCAGGAACAAAAACCTCTACTGATCAGTTCCGATACCAAGGGAACCATCAGCGGAAAAAGCGCGGTGAATATCACGAGGGGGACTTCGAAAAAACAGTCGGGCCCCGCGTATCAACGAATGTCGGTCAGTCAGAGACTGATCCAGCAACGGGCGTTTCTGCAAGCCAAACAGCGAGTGAATCGGATTAACGCACGTAAGGCCATGGGAATTACGCCCGGGCGACCAACGGTGGCGTTCAATCCCAGCGCGATACCAACGAATGCACAAATAATGCAAGAGATGTCTTATTTCACATTGAGTCCTTTCATTAGTAGTGGTTTCTGGTATGGGCCCATCTATGATTCGGTTCCTTAAGACGACATCCAATCGAGATGAGTAGAAACAGATCTTGCTTGAACGATGACCACATTTGAAACTTGTTGGTTTGTTTAAGTTTTGGGTGGAAGTGTTTGCACAAACTTCACTGCCTGATTGACCCAATATTTCAGGGTTTCCTCATCATCAAAGCCAGGTTGGTCAACATAAATCATGCTTTTGAGTGGTTTGCCGGTGAAATCCATCTCGCGCGTAAACGGTTCTTCTAATGCCTTGAGTGCGTTTTTCTCTCCCAGTCGCAGCATGAGCTCATTCTGAGTCACTCCACAGCACATGTGCCCGTGCAGCATATAGCAGATCCCGCCGAACATTTTTCGCTGCGAAAATCCTCTACGGCGTTTCAATAACTGATGGACTCGCTCTGCCAGTTGTTCGTCGTAAGCCATGATCAATCCAAAATGAGAAATGGGACGATTTCAGTCGAACGGCTCAAAGCGACCTTTTCCCCATTCAAAGAGCTCGTCTGCTGCCAGTGAAATGCTGCCAGTGAAATTCTATGACACCTTCTATTTTTTTCAACCCGCCCTTCATCTTCATCCTGGCTTTGGCGATTTCGAATGTGCCAGTTGGCATAATGCAACAGTTCAAGTCCATGTTCCGAATAGTGAAAACAGGATCTGGATTGAGTTTGACACTTTTTTTCTTAAATAGATGAACAAAAAATAATTGTTTGTTATTCTAAATGATGAGAGTATCTCTATGTGACAATTGAAAACGTGAGAGCGTAACTAGCTATGTCTTATTTAAGAATCCTGATTTTCATTGGATTATGTGTTTTTGCTACATCCATTGAGCCTGCCTATAGTCAACGACAGGATGCTGGTCCCGAGGCGGAAAATGCAGCTGAAGTGGGCAACAGAAACAGACGATTTCATTCCCTGAGCCGGCCGGGTTTGCATAATGTGTTTCAAATCGATGATCAGATTTATTCAGGAAGTGGTCCAGAAGGGAAACAGAGTTTTGACGCCCTGAAAAAAATGGGGATCAAAACGATCATCAGCGTCGATGGAATGAAACCGGATGTTCAACTGGCGAAAGCAGCCGGGATGAAGTATGTCCATATCCCCATCGGCTACGATGGGATTTTCGAAGATGCCAATCTGGCATTTCTGCGGGCGGCAAAAGAGTTGAAAGGGCCGGTGTATATTCATTGTCATCATGGTCGGCATCGGGGACCGGCGGCCGCGGCGATGGTAGGGATGTGTCGGGGAAGTCTCGATAAAGAACGGGCCTTATTGTTTTTGAATCAAGCCGGGACCAGTAAAGATTATGCAGGTCTCTGGAGAGACGTCAGGCAGTTTCGACTCCCTCCAGCTGATGTGGTATTGCCAGAATTGGTTGAGTCAGCCCGCGTCGAACCGATGGTGACTGCGATGGCGCATATCAGCCAATATTATGAGGAATTGCAAAAAAAGGCAGAGAGTGACCCTCGGGATGAGAAGCACGCGATGCGAATCTCAGTGCTCTTACGCGAAGCGTTTCACGAGTCGGTACGAAAACATTCTGATGACTACGATGACACTTTTAAAAAATGGATGCATGAATCAGAAATGGAAGTCAAGCAAGTGGAAGCGGCACTCAAACAGGGAAATCAGAAACAGGTGACCGCCAGTTTGAAACAGCTCAAGTCACAATGTAAATGCTGTCACAAAGCGTATCGAAATTAAGCCGTTGTTTTATTCCGTCTCTTTCCAGACCAGTTGAACTTTGATTCCTTTGCCTTTCCCTTTGGGGGACGGTGTCAAATTCATCTCGAAATGATTATCTGTACGTTGCAGATGTGCCAGGGCACGCGGTGCAAACTGGAAAATCAATTCGGAGTTCAATTGTTTGATCGACTCCACGGGGTCGGTTCCGTTTGAATTTTCAATACGAATAAAGCATTCATAAACAGCCGTTGGTTGGTTTTGAATCCATTGATCAAGTGAGATGGCGAGTGTCTGATTTGTGTAAACTCCCTCCAGTTTGTGCCATGATTTCGTATTCGGCGACACATAAACCATGGGAATCGGTGTTGCTGGGTTTAGCGCGAGTTCAAGCTTGCCTTTGAGCAGGACGTAAGGCCAACTCAAATGCCATTGTCGTCGATTTGGCGCTGTTTGTTTCAGATTTTGAATCTGGCGAACGGTCCGAGTTAACGTCCCATTACCAACGACGGGAGGTCGAGAAGCATCTGAGCTGTTTTTTTGGTGCACATACTCGGGATTAGTAAATCGAAATTCTACGCGGTCCAGCGGTTCCAGCATGGGGGAGAGAGTCGAGTCGCTCATTTGCGGATGTCGTTCTGATGCCCGGTTGTTGTTTGTCGAAGTGTATAAGTCCGCAATTAAATGTGAGGGACTGCCAATGGGATCGCGTTTCGTTTTGGTGATCAGTTCCGGATGTCGGGCAAGTTCTTCGACTCCCGCGATAGTGCCTTTTTGATTTCGGTAGAATACCTGGTGGTCTGCGTCAAACATATGCCATTGCCCGTCATAAAATGCTTCTGCAACGACGTGTCCTGATAGTCCCCAGACGCGGCTGCGCAACCCTGCTTTCCTGGCGAGAACAGCGAAGTTGGTGGCGCAGTCATCACAGAAACCGTAGCCATAGACATTGAGGAATTTTACAGGGTCATGCAGTTCATCCCCCTGCTCTGCCGGTGTAAAGTGATAGCGCCAGTCAACCAGAAGTTTCCAGATGGCGAGGGCTTTTTCTTCTTCCTGCATACCCGGTTTTAAAATACTAGCCAGCATTGCGTTCTGGCTGGACAGGTCGGGAGCTCCTTTCCGTTTCCAGTGGGGCTCTACTTTGATTTGGGGATCAAGATTATGCCAGATCAGTTTCACGGGGTGAATAGTTCGTTCGGGGAAAGAAGGGAATTCGATTGCTGACTGTGTTGCTGATAAAACGAAGCTACTTTCTTTCTCAAGATAGGATTCCTTGTTTACCAGCTCGTATTTTTTGCCGTTTGTTTTGGGGTGAGAGGAATCACTGGCTGAAAAATAGAGTGTGTCGGTGGTCCAATGACTATAGTGCCCCCTGCCCTGCTCTCTGATCAGTTTGTGGCGCGCGTGGGGATGTGGTAATGGTTTGCCATCTTCTAATAAAACACACTTTGAACTCGATTCGCGATCCGCGCTGCGGGGAATTGCCAGTCGCGCACGATAGCAGGAACCCTGATCGTGTAAAATGGCGTCAGGAGTAATCAACTCGCGTGTGGTCTCCGATTTGATCGTTGATCGGATTTCCGGCTGAAGACGGTCTTGCTGACGGTTCTGAGTCTGCAGAGATTGATAAGAGAACACGATTGGTAACGGGTTTACAGATACGAACGAGATACTTGTGAAGTACAGGCAGAATAGTAGTTGTTTTTTCTTCATAATGAACTCTTGTTTGAGTCAGCAGGAAAAACCTCAGAAAATGAAACTAAGCTGTTGTGAATGATATCAGGAATGGATGATAATGCATTCGTATTTCTATTTATTTGATTGGTATGCTTATGCGAATGTTATATCTGTGTTCACTTATGAGTCTGTGCTGTGTTCTCTTTGATCAGGGCGCGATGAAAGCAGAAGAGCCGGTTGTCAGAAAACGTTCTGAACCTGCCAAAATCAGTTCCTGTTGGGATGATCTGCTTGAAGGAGTTGAAACACCTGAAGAGTGGGTGGCACGTAAAAAAAATCTCAGACAACGCTATCTGGACCTGATCCGAGATCAGTTTAAACCCAAGAAACCGGAGATGGAAATCCAATTTCATGATACGGTGATTGTCGATGGTGTCTATCGTAGGCAGTTGATAAGTTATCAGGTAGAAGAGGGAGAACGGGCACATGCATTTCTGGGAGTTCCATTGACTCTCCAGGGGCCAGCGCCAGCGGTCGTTGCTTTACATGGAACTTATGCCAATGGCAAGGAGCGAGTGGCGGGGTTAGTTGATAATCCGGATAAAGCGTATCTGGATCATTTGTGTCGCCGGGGTTATGTGGTGATTGCGCCCGACCATTTTGTCGCAGGTCATCGAACTCCGGAACCACGCGCTTATGATACAACGGAGTTCTACAAAAAACATCCGGAGTGGACTGCGGTCGGAAAATTTACCTATGAGCATTCGATTGCCATTGATGTCCTCGAAACGATGAGAGAGGTGAATCAAGACCGAATTGGAGTACTCGGACATTCATTGGGAGGTCACGGTTCCATGTTTTTGGCTGCCTATGATGAACGAGTTCAGGCTGCCGCGGGAAACTGCAGTGCTTCATTTTTCCGGCAGAATTTGAGAGTCGAAGGCTGGTCGCGCAATAGCTGGTATGTTTACTTTAAGCATATTCGTCCCGGTTTATTGAAAGGAGAGTTGCCTCCCATTGATTTTCATGAAATCATGGCTTTGGTTGCGCCGCGTGCCTATCTCGATTTATCGGGCCTCAATGATGGAGACCCACTGACGCAACGACAGCGGATTCTGATGTTACTGAAAGTAATGGACGTGTATGAGTTGGAGCAGGCCCCCCAAAACTTCGCCTTTTTTGTACATGGCAAAGGGCATTCGGTTGCTCATGAGTCACGAGAATTGATGTATGGCTGGATGGATACGCATTTGAAGCCCCAATCAGCGACAAAGACAAAACTCGTGATTCCATAATCCCCCAGATCACTCTCAGAATATTTCTTGTTGGTTAACCTGACACATCGGTCGAAAAGAGGAGTTAGATGGAGCTAATCGTTATCAGGCATGGAAAAGCAGAAAATGCAGGTGTGGTTCCGGGAGGCGATTCCGCCCGTCCTTTGACCGAGCACGGCAGTCACCAGTTTCGAAAAGTGGCGAAATGGATTGGCAAGCATCACAGTGCTCCCGATTTAATCTTGCATAGCCCCCTAGTCAGAACGACGCAGACGGCTCAGATTTTACAGGATGTCGTTGAATTGAGCGATGATTTATGCTCTCCACAGAACTGGCTGGGGTTTGGGCTGAATCTGGATGCACTCATTTCCCATGTCCGATCGACTGCCTGTGAACGCATTGCAATTGTCGCGCATATGCCGGATGTGGCGCGCTGTACCTCTGATCTGATCGGCGGTGGTTCGATCACGTTCAAGCCAGGAAATGCGGCTTGTATTCAGTTCGATTCGATCATTGGGATCGGGCAAGGCAGTTTGAAGTGGCACCTCAGTGCGCCTTTATTTTAAGGCTGCCAGGTGCGCTGCCATTAAACGCTGAATTGCAGAGAAGGTGAAGGTGGCGACAAGCGGGCTCACTTTCTGGTGCTTATGATTTGTTACCTGTGAATAAATCCAACAGTCGCTTGTCGGTCAGACTGTCGGCGATCAAGTTGGCGGAAGTGAAATCACCGTAGTCGCTATATTCATGAGGAATGGAAACAACATAAGCCCCTGCCCCGACTCCGGATTTGGTGCCGGTTTCACTGTCTTCTAAGACCAGCATGCGGTCAGGCTCGACTCCCAGCTTTTGGGCGGCTGTCAGATAAATTTCCGGATGGGGTTTGCCATGCGTCACATCTTCTGCCGTTAAAGTGATCGGAAAGCGGTGTGACAGATCAAACTGGTTAAGTAATGTTTCCAGATAAGGCCGTGGAGAAGAGGTGGCGACTCCTTTGGGAACGTCCAATTCATCCAGATAATCTAACAGTTCGAACAATCCCTGCATCGGTTTTAAATGTTGATCAAGGAGCGAGTGAAAGATTTCCTGGCTTTCCACCCAGAGCTCATGTGGATCTTCCGGCTCGTTGAGATGGCTGGAAAGGTGTTGAAACCCTTCCATGGCGCGACGGCCCATCATGCCTTGCAGAATCTCAGGAGTCATTTTTTTTCCACGACGTTGCAGCAAGGCATCGCCTGAGAGAAAAAAAACGTGCTCGGTGTTAAACATGAGACCGTCCAGGTCAAAGGCAACTGCCTGGATCGGGGAATTATCTGACATGGGGTAACTCTTTAAAAACAATTTGAGAGAGACGAAAACTTTTTAGAAGTAGAATAGTCTTTCAGAGAGCACGGATCAACTTAGCTGGCTTACAGTGCCGGTTTTTGTTTTCGATAGCTGAGATCCAGGATTTCCATGGGATGCGCAACCCAGAGTGGTTTGTGCGCCTGACGTAATTGTGAATCAATCTGTAATGTACAGCCGACATTACCACTGATGACAACATCCGCCCCTGTATCAAGAATGTTTTTCAGTTTCCGTTGCCCCAATTGATCCGCCATCTCCGGCTGGGTCAGATTATAGCTTCCCGCTGCACCACAGCAGATCGTTGACTCATTCAGCGGGATCAATTCCAGACCGGGAACCAGTTCGAGTAACTTTCGGGGCTGGTTCTGTATTTTTTGTGCATGCACCAGGTGGCAGGCATCGTGATAGGTCGCGCGAATTGGAATTTCGCCTTCTGGAGCAATCGGACCCAATTCAAACAGGAACTCTGAAATATCTCGAAATTTCGATGCCAGTTGTTTCAGTTTTTCGACCTGTTCTGCAGGGACGCCTTTGGTTTCTTCTGCGATGTGACCGTAATCTTTAAGCATGGCCCCACAGCCAGCGACGTTTACGATAATCGCGTCGATTTCATCCAGGTCAAAGGCCGCCAGATTCCGTAGCGCGAACTCGATTGCCTCCTGATCGGCGCCACTGTGATAATGAATCGCGCCACAACAGCCTTGTGTACGAGGGACAACGACTTCACAGCCATTTGCTTGTAATACTCGGGCCGTCGCATGATTCACATGGCTATACATTGCCTCCGAGACACAGCCGGTGAAGAGAGCGACGCGGGCGCGTTGCACTCCCTTCGCTGGTAAAATCTCTGGTAATGCAGGCTCAGCAGGCTTGAGACGTGGTAGCAGATTGTTCATCCGTCTTAATTTGGCAGGTAATAAATAAGGCAGCCTTAAAGCATTGACCACTTTGTCGATTTTTAAAAACTGCATGACGCGCGCAGGCAAGAGTGTCCAGCGGATGCGGTTCGGGTAAGGAAAGAGACGATACAGGATCCAGCGGTGGAACCAGTCGTGTTGTGACCCTGCAGCAGAGTCCAGTTTGTGCACATCAACACGGAAAGGTTCGATTAAACGCCCGTATTGGACACCAGAAGGACAGGCCGTCTCACAGCTGCGACAGTCCAGGCAGAGATCAAGGTGGCCTCGGACGGCGTCTGAGAGCTCAATCCGTTGATCGACGATGGCCCGCATCAGGTAGATGCGTCCGCGCGGGCTGTCATTTTCATTGCCCGTTTCCAGATAGGTCGGACAGGCGGCGGTACAGAGACCACAGTGGATGCAGTCCAGAAAGTTCTCATAGGGGATCTGCGAACCGGGAACCTGTTCTGGATCTTTTGAGAAGACAGCCGAATTGGAAGGGGAACTACCGGGTTTCATATGTTAACTCGTACGAAGTGATTCGTTCAAATAATTAAGATGACAATGCTACAGGACTATGCTTCTACCAGTTCTGAAAATCGTTGAGAACTCAGTAGATGGCCAGGGTCTAACGCATTTTTGAGTTGTTGCATTAATGACCACCCCGAAGGAGCTGTACAAAACAGCGGGAGCGATTCAGCCCACTCTGATTCACATTGATAGACTGTTAAATGTCCTATCTGGGGGGAAATTTCTTTCTGCAACTGGTTCAGGATTTGTTTGACGTCTTCCAGAGAGCTGGCTGAGTCAGGCAAGTGACCATATACAATTCCATCAGCGGCATGAGCTTGAACGGCGATGTCGAATCGCGTCGCTGCTTCTACAAATTTCATCATTTGCGAAGGGAGCACAACCGCTTTCAGGGTGACAGGATCATCAGAGGATGTCTGGTATTCGGTGAACGCGTGATAAAGTCTGGTGGCATTTTCGGTTTCCACGATTTGTGAACTCAGAGGTGAGAATTCTTTCCACTCTTCTCTGATCCGGTCTGTTTGCCAGTTGACGACATTGGCCGGACCTTCATAACAGACACAGATGACCTGATGCTCTGAAGGGAGCTCGGAACGCGATTCCGCCGCAATTTGCCGGGCCGCTTTGCTGTTGCAATATTCAACGGCGGTTGGTCTGGTACCGGATGTGATAATCGCTTCCAGCGCACGATCTGCATCTTGACAGGAGTCAAAGGCGAACCAGACCAGACTCATTGTTTCCGGTTTGGGGCGCAGGTTCAGTGAAACCTGGCTGATTACGGCCAGGGTTCCCAGAGACCCGACCAGCATTTTGCCCAGATCATAACCGGCGACATTTTTGACGACTCTTCCCCCGGATTTGAACAGATTTCCTGTTCCATCGATGGCGGAAATTCCAATCACGTAGTCCCGAATCGTTCCATAGGAAAATCGTCTAGGGCCACAGGCATTGGTAGCGATCACGCCTCCCAGCGTGGCACGATTCGACTGGGGAACGTCAATCGGCAGACGTTGTCCTTCCGCTGACACAATTTCATTGAGCTGATCGAGTTGCATCCCTGCTTCGACGGTGATCGTCATATCACGGACGGGATAGTCAATCACCCGGCTAAGTTTGGAAGTACAAACCAGAGTCCCGGATTGACTGGAAGGGCAACACACCGACAACGACGTTCGACCGCCGACAGGAAAAATCTGATTGTGGGATGTCGCCGCATTTTCAGTCATAAAACGACTTAGCTCAGTCTGCGATGCGGGAACGAATTCTTCCAGAGAACCGGAATGAGTAGGCGACATAGGTCTTCTTTCAGTAGCCTTAATAAAAATTGACAGTGAAGCAGTTTAACCAGAGGAGATTCTCAAAAATCAATGTGGTGCACGGCGTGCGGGATGCGACTGGACAACTCCTGATTTCTCATCAGCTTGATGCGGAGGCAGAACTTTGTCTCGGCTGCAGATTTGCCGGGGGTTAAAAATATTGCGCACCGTTTCCATCGTGGCCAGATCCGTTTCATTAAAGATCCGACTCATGAAGTTGATTTTTTCCACACCGATTCCATGTTCGCCTGTAACACTTCCGCCCAGTTCCAGGCACTTTTCCAGAATCGCTTCACTTGCTTCCAGGACCTTTTGAATTTGCTCTTGATCGCGCTCATCAAACAGCAGGATCGGATGCACGTTTCCATCGCCGGCGTGGAACACATTTACGATCCTTATGTCATACCGTTTTTCGGTTTCTTGGATAAAATCGAGAATTTCCGGGAGTCGCGTCCGCGGGACCACGCCGTCCTGAGTACAGTAGCTCGGGCTGAGTCGACCAATGGCGCCAAAAGCCTGTTTGCGGCTTTTCCAAATGAGTTGTCGTTCTTCCGGGGTATCTGCTCTTTGGATTTCCCGGACGTTGCAACTTTCACAAATCTCCAGAATCTGGCGCACTTCTTCATCGAGGGCAATTTCGAGTCCGTCCACTTCGATCAATAAGACGGCACCGGCGTCCAGGGGAAAGCCAAAGTGAAATGCTTCTTCTACCGCCTGGATAATTCCATGGTCCATCATTTCCAGTGCGGACGGGATGATGCCTGCTGCAATAATGGTAGAGATAGCGCGTGTGGCATCAGCGATGGTCTGAAAGACTGCCAGCATGGTGCGGTGAGCTTCCGGATCGCGTGTCAGCCTGACGATCGCTTTGGTACAAATTCCGAATGTGCCTTCGTTGCCTACATACAGACCATGCAGGTCATATCCAGGAGTTTCAGCAGTGGGGCCGCCGAGTTCGATGATCGTACCATCGGGCAAGACCGCCTCTAGTCCGAGGACATGATTGGTGGTGACCCCATATTTTAAGGTATGTGGCCCACCGGAGTTCGTCGCAATATTTCCGCCAATGGTACAGGAGCCCTGGCTGGAAGGATCGGGGGCATAGTGGTACCCGGTCCCTTTGAGTGCGTTGGTCAGATGCAAATTCACCATGCCCGGTTCCACGATGGCATAGCGGTCTCTGAGGTTGATCTCCAGAATGCTTTTCATCTTTGTCAGGACAATCATGACCCCGCCGCCAATGGGGAGACAACCGCCGGAAAGGCTGGTCCCCGCTCCCCGGGCCAGAAACGGGACATTGAACTGATTGCATATCTTGACGATTGCTGAAACCTGCTCGGTCGATATCGGGAAAATCACAATGTCGGGAGCTGCTTTGTCGACGATGTAACCGTCGCATTCGTAGACCAGTAATTCGTCGGCATCATACAGAATGCTGGTTTGACCAACAATTTGGGTTAACTGTTGAACTAACGCAGTAAAAGGCGGGCTCCCTGCTGTCAATTTATCTAACAAGGGAGTTTCTTGTGTTATCGTCTGGTTGGTAGAATCAACCATTGTCGTGGGATGCTTTCAATGAGACTGAAAGAAAATAGGTTAGACTTTGAACTGTATTTTAAAGCAAATCCGGTCCAGGAATCAATTCTCTGCTTGCAGCTTCATTCAATTCGGATCGTTTAAAATGAGACTATGGCGAGGCAGGTGAAGGATTATCGGTTACAAAGGGCTCTAATTACTTTTTATTGACCCAGATGGGACTGGACCAGGCCATTTCCCCGTTGGCTTGAATCACACGGACATAGTACCAGTCGTCTTTGTTTCCGTCGCCGTCATCTTCAAATTCAAACTCGGTTTCCCAGTGGTCATGGAATACAAGTCGGTGCAACATGGCTGATTCCCAGGGAAATGGTCGCGTAAACAGCATTTCATTACTGGTGGCAAGCTCAGCAAAAGTCTGGGTTAACTGACATTCATTGGGCTGGGTGCATGAAATCGAAACTTTCGTGTTGGCGTCTCCCTGGATCCGCATCACAATTGCTTTTTGAGACCAGTCATCCACCTGTTGTTTGAGAGCCGTGAATGATTGAACCTTGAGCTGATTCGATGTTTGTTCCAGAATGCGATCGCGGCGAAATTCATCGAGTGGACCTGTGGTAAAACAGGGTTGAACCTGCTGAAGCTGTCCCCCTTCGATATCGACGGTGAAATTCCAGTCAGCCGTTCCACCCCAGCCTAACGCCGGCCAGGGGCCCCAGCCGTATTCGAATCGCAGGACAACAGGCTGATCCCAGGCACTCTGATCCGGTTCTCGATCCACGGGAAAATCCCGGTGAATCACACGCCCGTTTTTCAGGACTTCGACGCGATCGATTTCATCCCAGCCGCGTACATGGACTTTGAGCCGACGTTCTCGGGTGTACTCTAGTTCTTGTCCCATCATCTGGTCGTTCAGGAAAAAATCGAGTTCAATCCGGTCTCCGGTCACGGCATAGGTCCGTCGGTTCTGGATCGCATCAAACAGGGCTTCGCGGGTCAGCTCGGTGGCTTTGATGGCAGCGAGTCCTTCCCGGTAGCCGCCGGGATGGCCCAGGTGATCGTCGGTGCTGGCGATCACTCCCAGCCGATGTCCCTGATTCAGATAATATTGCAGCGTGTGTTTGGTCCAACGCCCCCCTTCCGTGTGCCGTTTGTAAGGAAACGGCGCACGATCATGTTCAGCGCAGCCCCATTCCGAGTGAATTTCCAGAACGGGTGAAACATTGGGATCCATCTTGCTGGCATCAAAACCACGGTGTCCGAGTCGGTTCGCGGGATGGTGTGGGATCAGCAGGCAACCTCTTTGTCTGGCGAATGCCTGAAGTTCGGCCAGATCTTCGATGAGTTCATAATCTCCTTTGAGATCCGGGAAGAGAATGTGGTAGTCCCCTTCCTGGGTCCCATGTCGTTCATATCCCAGAATGGTGACGAACTCTCCCGGCTTCTCAAACTGTTTTGCCAACTCCACGACTTCTGGCCAGCGGGAACGCGCAATATGGAATCCGTTTTTCCATTTATGAGTAATTTTCCCGTCGTAGTCTTCTACGTCAGGCCAATAGGAGTGAGGAGTAAAAGCATAGAAGTCGAGATGATTGCGTGCAATTTCAAAGGAGCGATCCAGAGAACCTTGCGCGTAGCCTACCTGATTGTGATTGTGCAGGTCACCGAAGTAATTCTTGAATTCTGTTGCCATTAGATTTATGCAATTCTGAATTTGTGAGACGGTTTTGAACCAAAAGAACTGTCATCAGTTTATCAGAATCGGTTATCTGCAGAAATACAAGCGATACAGCTGGTCTGGTTTGAAGAATGTTTCTTCACGGGTTTCAAAGGCGTAAGCTGATGTTATCGAGTCCACTTCAGCCATTTTGCGAACACATTTTTAATCAACGGGCTGAGGCGAGTCCGATTAAACTGATCTCCAATTTTTCGGATGGCGTCCGCCTGAGTTGGATAAGGGTGAATGACGCTGGCCAGTTTTTTGAGCCCCATCCCGGATTTCATCGCCACAGTAATTTCAGAGATGAGATCACCTGCATGAGCGGCAACGATGGTCGCGCCTAAAATTCGATCTGTGCCCTGTTTGGTATGGATTTTGACAAAGCCGTTGGTTTCTCCATCCAGAATCGCCCTGTCAACGCCGCTGAATTCCTGAACGAAGGTTTGAATGGCGATATTCGTTTCATTTGCTTCATGCTCATACAGTCCGACGTGTGCAATTTCCGGATCAGTATAGGTACACCAGGGGATTAAGAGTTGGCTGGTTTTACTCCAGCCTTTGAATAACGCATTTCCAATCACAATTCGTGCCTGGAAATCGGCACTGTGCGTGAACTGATAACGAGAGCAGATATCTCCTGCACTATAGATCGCGGGATTGGATGTCTGCAGATAATCGTTTACGGCGACGCCGTGTCGTTCATCGTATGTCACACCGGCGTTTTCCAGGTTGAGTCCCTGGACATTGGGCGCGCGTCCTGCAGCGATCAGGATTTCATCGACATCCAGTTGGATGTGCTCGTTTCCCGATTGAATGGTGAGCTGCTTGCCTTGCTCGGTCTTGTTGGCTCCGGTTGTTTTGGCGCTCAGGATGATTTTAATACCATCCGTTTCCAGTTGCTGGTGAATGATCTGGGCTGCGTCACGGTCTTCGCGTGGCAGGATTTGAGCATGCGATTGCAGCAGAGTCACTTCGGAACCCAGGCGGGCGAACGTTTGTGCTAATTCACATCCAATGGGGCCCGCTCCGATCACGGCGAGTCGTTTGGGAATCTCAGTCAGTGAGAAGACACTTTCATTGGTGAGATAACCAGCCTGCTTTATCCCTTCAATGTTGGGGACAGCAGCCCGGGCACCAGTGGCGATGACGGCCCGTTTAAAATTAAATTTCTGGTCGTTGACTTCGATTGTATTCTGGTTGATGAATTTGCCATCGCCAATAAATACATCAACACCCAGATCTTTGAATCGTTGTGCGGAATCGTGAACACTGATTTCGGAACGGAGCTTTCGCATTCGTTCCATCACCTGGCTGAAATTGACGGAGACGTCTGCCTGATTGACTTCGATTCCAAACTGGTTTGATTTTAAGGCGGCATGTGCTGCTTTGGCCGAGCGGATCATGGCTTTGGAAGGGACACAACCTGTATTCAGACAGTCTCCCCCCATCAGGTGTCGTTCGATCAGTGCAACTTTTGCTCCCAGTCCTGCGGCGCCGGCTGCCGTGACAAGGCCCGCTGTTCCAGCGCCAATGACAACCAGGTTATAACGTCCTGCAGGTTGGGGATTGACCCAGTCTGGGGGGTGGACGTGTTCGACCAGTTGCTGGTTAAATTGATCGGGTGGTGTCACCTGGATTGAATCGGGCATGACAGTCTCTCACGATGGGAGTCGTTGATCGATCAGGAACGACTTTGAATTCGATTGACGATTTTTTTTATAAGCAGAGGAAACGTACCGAGAAGGATAAAGGCGATGATCAATTGAGGAGTCAAAATTCCTTTGGCACCCTGTTCTGATAGTTCCTGTAGTGTCGGGACACTGGTGCCGGCATAAATGAAGACAGCGGTTCCAGCAAGCATGCCGATCTGGCTGACCCACCAAAAGGTCCAGGCCCGAATGGTGGTCAGGCCCATCAAGACGTTGATCAGAAAAAAAGGAAATGCGGGCACGAGTCGCAGGATGAAAAGGTAGAAGGCGCCCTCTTTTTCAAACTGCTGATTGATTACCGCGAAGCGTTCTCCATAGCGTGATTGGATCGCAGACCGAAACAGATAGCGGCTCATTAAAAAAGCGAGTGTGGCCCCTGCTGTCGAAGAAAAACTGACGAGTAGTAAGCCTTTCCAGAAACCGAAAAACCAGCCATAAGTTAATGTCAGCGGTACGGCACCCGGAAGTGACAGCCCCGTGATGCTGGTGTAGATCAGGAACGCAATCAGGTAGATTGCTATCGGGTGCTGCTCTGAGAAGAGTCTCCAGTTCGTTTCCTGGGTCGCCAGATATTTGAGAGTCAGAACGTCTCGAAAATTAAAATAAGCCAGACTAATGATTCCGACCAGTAGCAGAAACGTTGCCAGTCGGAGCCAGGTTCCTGTTTGAGAGACGCGACTCTCTGTGACGGAAACAGGTCCCACGTCTTCTGATTCAGTTTGCTCAGGAAGATGTGTCTCTGAATCAGCGCTGGTCACTAAAGAAATCCTTTTCTTAAATGGAGCAATAGATTGAATGCGCTATTTTACGGAGTGTCCTCGTCAGCTTGGAATATATCTCTTCTTTCGAATCAGTTATGTGAAACAGCTTACACCGTGTTAAAGAATCGCCCGGATTTTTTCCAGAAACTCTCTGTTCGTCGGGAATTTCTTGAGTGTGCTGCTGAGCTGTTCCATCGCTTCGACAGGGTTTAATGAAATCAGGCTTCTGCGGAGCATCGTAACGCCTTCGAGAACATCGGGGGCCAGAATTTTTTCTTCACGCCGGGTTCCGGACTGAGTGATGTCAATCGAGGGGAAAATACGGCGGTCGGACAGTTCCCGACTGAGAACCATTTCCATGTTGCCGGTTCCTTTGAATTCCTGGAAGATGACTTCGTCCATGCGGCTGCCGGTGTCAATCAGTGCGGTTCCCAGCACAGTCAGGGAGCCCCCTTCATCAAAGCGGCGTGCGGTTCCAAACATCTTTTTGGGAATATCCATCGCTTTGACATCCAGACCACCACTCATGGTACGTCCGGTGTTTCCGACCCATTTATTGAAAGCACGTGCGGTTCGCGTGATACTGTCCAGTAGGATGAAAGCATCTTCTCCTGCTTCAGCCAGACGTTTGCCACGTTCAAAAATGAGCTGGCTTGTGCGCACATGGCTTTCGACATCCCGGTCCATCGATGAGGAGATGACTTCGCCTTTAATCGAGCGTTCCATTTCCGTGACTTCTTCAGGACGTTCATCAATCAACAAAACCATTAGGCGAATTTCGGGATGATTTTTACTGACCGCATCAGCGATGTCCTGCAGGAGCATTGTCTTTCCGGTTCGAGGGGGCGCAACCACAAGTGCTCTTTGACCTTTGCCGATCGGAGTGAGCAGGTCCATAATGCGCATTGTGATTGGCATAGGACCTGTTTCAAGTGTGATCTGTTCGAAGGGGTTGATGGGAGTCAGTTCCTCGAAGCATTTGATTTTCAGATATTCTTCGATTGTTCGACCATCAATTGTTTCAATACTCTTGAGTCGTGGTCCCTGCCCTCTTGTGCCGGGGCCAACTTCTCCTCGAATTAAAATCCCTTCGCGGAGATTGTGTTTTTCGATCAGGGAACTGGAAACAAATGCATCCGAGTCCTGTGCTTTGTAATTGGATTTAGGGTCTCGGATAAAGCCGTAAGCTTTGGGGTGAAGTTCCAGAACCCCTTCAATAGTTCCAGAGATATTTTCATTGGCTGCGGACGATGTGGATCGTGGTCTTCGGGATTGTTGTGTTCGTCCTCCAGCAGCACCTCCAGTGCGAGATCGGCCGCCGCCACCGCCGCCACCACCACCGCCTCTGTTATTATTCGCGCGGCCTCGATTTCCTCCACCTCCCTGGCGTGCCTGGTTTTGTCCCTGGGCATTATTGGTGGTATTGGCATTATTAGTAGTGTTGGTGCCGTCGGGTTTTCTTCTGCGCCGTCTTCTGCGTCGATTACCGCCTGTTTTTTCAGATCGGTCGCCATCACTTCGTTCTGAGTTATCTTCGCTTACGGATTCAGCAGGATTGTCTGACATACTTTCGTGTTCTCTTTCAGGTTCTGCTTCACTCTTGGATGAATGAGAGTTTTCGAATAGTTCGAGATTTTCTTCTGCTTTGCGATGGTATTCGTCCTGCAGAGCATCTGATTCGTTTTTTTCAAAAGTGTCTTCTGTTGTAGAGGGTTCCTCTGTTGCAGAGGGTTCCACTTTTTTTCGTGTCTTCGTTGTTCTTCGACGTGTTGGTTTGGGTTTGTCAGAAGTGTCAGAACTTTTAGCAGCCATACAGAAGCACCAAATGATTTAAATATTGTAACGGATTAGTTTGAGATATAACTACGGCATGAACGTGTCACGGAGTGACCGACCAGATGATTCAAGCTTCGGATCATTGTCAACGCGGAGCCTGCAATGATGCTTGAATGCTGCTGGCATACAACTGAACGTGCCGATTCTTAATTCAGCGGAAATCCGACAAGCGCCTATGATATAGATCAGGGCTGGTCTTAATCTCATGAAGAAAGATTTACACAGTGGGATAATTCGCCCGATCTTGGACTCGACCCTCATGGCCTGCTTATCCCAGTAATTAGGACTATCGCTTCTGAAATATCAAAGAGATTGAGTCCAGGCATCGAGAACAATGCGAATTAAAAAGCTTGTTGACGAATGCCGCTTCTTGAGTGATCGTCTTGCCGAGATCCTTTCAGGCAAAAATTATGTGTCAAAAACTGATACTAGAAATTCAATCGTATCGCATGAGTTCCGTCAACCGCTAAATGGTTGTTAATTAAGGAACTTTTAAATGTTTTAGTGAGCGTGGGGGCTTTCATTTTTTGAATTCCATTCCGATTTCTGGCCTAAGCTAAAAAGAGGGAAAGCCCGAAAATAAACTCACTTTATTTTCATCAAAAATAAAAAACTTCAAGCAAGAAATCTGCCGATTAACGAAGTTGAAAACCAGGATGCGGCTTGGTTATTTGCAACTGGTTCAGATACTTGAATACCCTTCAGTGCACGCGTGAAAGAGAAAAATACTTTCAAGCAATAAGCGACGCCCAAAGGAATTCAGGAGTCATGCTGTTGAGGAACTAATACCTCGCTGGAAACGACTCAACTTACTTTAAAGCCAATGTTAGTGACCAGTCAAATTAAATTACTGATCTCAGGAAAACGATCTCAAAAAGCGGGAGAGATCCTCATTTGAAAAACGGCTTGCTAGAGATCGTTTAGTTCTTAGTGTTTATCAAAACCATCTCAGAGCGTCAATACTAATTGTATTGCAAGCACGTTCTACCGACATAATAGCTTATCCCTGAACAAAGTCAATTGACTATCATAAATCTATCGGATGTTTTGTTCAGTCAGTTTATTCTATCTGAATTGAAATGTCGAGAATCATAATAAATGGGTCAGTTTTCCGGTTTTCTGGAGTTCACACAAATGGCTTCAAAGTCCTCAATCCTATGGTTCTAAATGGGACAAAGTATCTGAAGAATAGGAACGTTGAATTAAAGCTTTGATGCGTTCGATTCGGTTTCCCGGGTCGGGATGGGTGCTGAATATTTCCGGCTGCCGGCCTGTGCCTGCAGATCGTTTGAGGATTTTCATGACGCCAATCATGGCATACGGGTCATAGCCGGCCTTAACCATGATTTCGACTCCCCAGCGGTCGGATTCCAATTCATCGTTTCTACCATATTTCATATTCACCATCGAACCAACCATTCGCGCCAGTTGCGCGCTGTTGGCATCTCCGCCCGCAACACCAGCCGCCCCTACTAATCCCTGGGTCAACTGCTGCTTTGCCATATGTTGTGCCCCGTGACGGGAAAGCACATGCCCTATTTCATGCCCCAATACTCCCGCCAACTGCCCTTCTGTTTCAAGCTGCTGGTAGAGTGCTGCTGTGATGAAAATCTGGCCCCCCGGTAATGCAAACGCATTGATGACCTGATCGTCATTGAGCAAATGAAAATCAAAACGATAAGGATTCTGACGCCCTTGTTTTTTTAAGGCGTTATTTAAGCTTTGTAGCAATCGTTGTCCCACACGATCTACGTAAGCCTGGGCTTGTTGGTCCGGGTGCTCTCCATGGTGCCGTTGAATGATTGTCGGCATTGCCTGGAGCCCTAATGCGATTTCCTGCTGTTCGGTCAGTGCGACCTGTTGTGTCTCGCCGGTAATTTCATTGACGTCGGCCTTCATGAGATAGGAAATGAACGAAAATAGAGCGATTCCAGCCGCAATGACCAGACGCATTTTGAATGAGGAATTTCGTGATCCGTGAACTGTTCGGATATAGCGAGGCATGGTTCTCAAATCCTGGGAAAACTAAATAGACCGTATCTTATCTGAAATAATAGCAAACTCTTGGTCAAAGACACCTGATCTTTTTTTAGGATTTGTGAAAATGAGAATTTCAGTTCCGGCTGAATGTGCGTGGCTGCTCATTCAGGCTTTGAATAAACTGCCAGATCGCATGAAATTGCTGGTTAGCATCGCCTTCAAGGATGGTCGATATTTTTGTGGTTTTCCCATCTGTAGAGAGTTTTGGCATTTTGGTTGAGATGTCAAATCTTGGGGGATCCAGTACAAAACGGCGGTAATAATCGTCATGCAGCCGTTCTTTGATATGCACAAAATTGATCCCCAACGCAATTTTTGTTTTAGCATCGCCTAAGGGAAGTTCGTCGCCGACTCCATGGCATTGACGGCAATCGAGTGCCGTTTTTGTGGTGAGTTGATTTCCCAAGGTCAGCGTCTGTGGTGGGACCGATGGTTTTTCTTCGGAGACTTTTTGCGCTGATGTTGCGGCGATTCCATGTTCGGCTGCCATACCTGATGCCAGAAAAGATGCATGTGCCGGGAAGTGCGGCATTCTTGATTTGAGCCAGGGCCGCGGTTTCCAGGAGAGGTGTCCTGCTAGAAATGCTGCTGACCAATCCGATTTCAGTTTTTCTCCTGCCCAGGTCAAACTGGGCAGCGGTTCGGGGAGCAATCCGGAATCCCCTTCTTCGACCACGATCAGGCTGCGCGGGCTTTGCGCAGAGTCACGATTGTGGCAGGCGGCACAATTTAATTGCCGCATCCATCGTGCAGAAACCTCCGGGCGACTATGACGCGTCAGGGAATCGGTATCTTTCTTTAGAATGGCCTGGATTGCCGCTTGCTCTTGATGGGAAAGCGGAAAATGAGGAACTTGAGAATTTGGTTCTCGCAGCGCAGACAGGCAGCCCTTTGAAAGTGAATTTGATAATAAAGGAATACGCTTGGGGGACGCCGCTACTTGTGATGTGCCTGACAAGGTGCCATGGCAGTTGACACAACCAAGCGTCTCGTAATAGAGCTGGTGCCCCCGTTTGGCTGATCCGTCAGGCAGCAGCATGGAGTTTTGAATCTTTCCCTTTGAGCCGTTGATTAAATAAGCAGACAGCGTCTGAGCTTCTTGATGTGTTAATTTGAAGTCGGGCATCCGGCTCCATTGATTGTGCTGATGTGGAGTTCGTAGGAAACGGGTTAATTGTGAGAGGCTGAACTTTCTTTTGATCCGTGCGAGTGAGTGTCTTTGATATTCATCGTCTTCAGGTGAAACAAATAAGTGATGGCAGCTGATGCATCCCAGTTCTTCATACTGTTGTGCCCCTGCTTCAATCAATGAATCCGTCTCTGATGAAAGTCTGTTTTCGGCATTCACTGATTCCGAAAAGGCTGGCTTCGGGGCTTGCGAAACAAACCAGGCGGTCAGGTCGGCTGCCTGCTGTTTTGCCAGCTTGGAATTGGGGTCGCCGAGCATCGCCGGCATGTTTGAGTGTTCGCGTAAGCTGTGAGGATCCAATAACCAGTGAAACAGCCAGCGTTTGCTGACACGATTACCAATATTTACCAGGTTCGGAGCGGATTGATTCAAATCCGGCATCGCAGTCGTCTGTAATCGGTTCGTTGTTCTTTGAGAAGCAGAAACGAGTAACGGATCGATTTTGTTCGGCAGCGAGTGGCAGGCGAGGCATTTATAGTGCGCAATTAATTCACGTCCCTGACGAAGTTGCTGCATACTGACGAGCTGTGGGTGATTGCTCATATGGCTCAAGACGCTGGGGAGAATTGGCTCGGCGGCAAACGTTTCACCACTCCACAGCAGACGCAGATTGGCATTCCCATCTGCTGTGCTCTGATAGTTTAGCTGGATTTGGTTGAACCCCTTGTTGAGCGTGACGGTCACCGGAGCCAATTTCGAGAAATCATCACTCTCAATATTCAGAGTTGGCTGTTGATTGATTTTCAAGTGGGCAGCCCCGAATCCTTCCAGGCTCATTTGATACCGTCCCGACAGGGGAACGCGAAGATAACCTTCGGCCGTCGCGGAAAAAATGCCTGGTTTCAAAAAAGGAGTGGCTGGTTCAGAGTCGGAAACGGAAAGCGCAATCATTCTGCCAGTCCGGGCGTCGGTCATTGGTGAATCTGAAGCAGGGTTTTGGCTGAAGCTCCAGAGAACTCCTGGTTTTAAATGTTTCTTTTGCTCAGCAGTGAGCAAGTCGTTGGTCTGACGACGGGCTAAAATGCCGGGATCTATTTTTTGCGACGAGACAGAGTTGATTGTATGATAGTAGGTTTGTTTCACTTCCGTCCCTGATTGGGAAGTCAGGTGATAAGTGATGCCCATCTGCATTACTGGTTTGACGCTGGCGAGTTCCAGAAACACAGTCCGCTGATCCTGTAAGAGTGTGGCGGACAAAATTTCGACTTCGTCACGTCCCTCTGTTTGGGGAGCTGAAACTTTGAATTCCGGAGAACCATATTTTTCTGACCATAAATAATTCCATTGTTCAATCGCGTACTGATTGGGATTTTCTGCTGCGTCTCGATCCAGTGGATTGGTGAATGTGAGCGCGATACCGTTTTGCATGGTTTTGACAGCGATGGGTAAATCAATCGGTTTTCCTGTATAGCGAACGCGCTGCAGGCAACCATCCTGTACGGCGTTGGTAACCCAGCCTTTCAAGCCGCTGACATAAAGCTGACCGTCTTCGGGACTGAATCGCCCGCGCATGATTCCCGATTCAAATTCCAGCGGCAGTGTTAGCGTGCCACCCTGTGATTGGCCATTGATTATTTCACGTAGCGTGAGCAGGATTTTACTCTGACCATAAGAAAGATGTAATAACTGGCCTTTGAGCGGCCCCCACTCATCGCTGGTCGCCCAGACCTGTCCGCCGCTGGAGTTGTCTTGTAAGCGGGGAATCCAGCATAGCGGCGGATCATAACCCAAGGGGCGATCGTCGGTGATTTTCGGGCCGCCGTAGCCGTAATATCCTCCGGGCTTGACTTCCGCAATATTCGAAGCGGGAGTCCAGGTTCCCTCCTGAGGGGAAGCGGTGATGATATTTCCCGGGCCCATTCCCATTCCGTTTGGGTTACGAAATCCAGAAGCGATGACGTTGAGCTTTCGGCCATCTCGGGTGATTTGCATAACCCCTTTTTGTGCGTGCATGAGATAAAAATTGCCGAAGGAATCCGTTTCGAGGCAGGTCACGTAATCATGTCCGCCGACCGATGTGGGAATCATGTTATTGAAGCATTCATAGAAGTCGGCTTCTCCATCCCGGTTTTGATCATGCAGACGCGTGACCTGGTCTCTGCCCAGTACATAGATCTGATTATCGACCACTTTGAGACCCAAAGGCTGGAACAGTCCTGTCGCAAACCGTTTCCATTTCAGTTCCTGCAGATCGTCGTCGATTCCTGATACCAGCCAGACGTCTCCGTGGACTGTGGAGACGGCTAGGTCTCCGTTGTCGAGAAAGTCGTGCCCGCTGATAAAAAACAGGGCTTTAAAAGGGTTTTGATGGGGGATGGTGATCGTGTCAACGACATAAGCGGACTGCTCCTTCCCCAGTGTCCCTTTGGTGACGAGGGTTTCTTTCCAATGCGGAGGGCCGGGAATCAGATAGGGTTGTAGTGAGGGGGATGCATCCCGTAGTTCGGGGGCAGCGGGCTTCGCATTCTGTGTGGGACTGGTTTGGTAATAGATCGTAAAGTGTTGTGTTACGGTTCTGGGGGGAATGACAAATGTCGCCGTTGACGTTTCTTTGTTACTGTTCTCGATGGTCGCGCGAATCGAGTCCCAGCCGGTGCAGCCGATAAACAGGGAACTGTTTTTATCGGTCGCAGCAAACACATTGGGGTGGTCTGCCAATGGTTGAACCTGTTTGGCATTGGCAAGATTTAGTTTCAACGTCTGAGTACCGGGGCCGATTTCAAACGTACGCGTGAAATAGGAGCGGTCGTCTGATTTGAGGAACCAGGGGGATTCAAAAACAGTCGTTTCTCCCACACGGTATTCCAGAGTGACACGATTCTGTTGCACGTGGGAGCCCAGGAATTGACAGGGTAGTTCCTGATCCCAGCCGGGACCTTCCTGCGTTGAAAAAAGCATGTTTCCAACCGGGGATGGGGCTTTGATCAAGCCAAACCGTTCGGGTGAAGGTTTCAGGAAACCGTCCGTCCAGATGCCGCGCACTTTGCAATGTTGAGTGTCGTAGCAGATGGTGCCTTCTTCGTGCTCCCCGACGCGAATCGAGAGCCCTTTTTTTACTGGCCCGGTGGGCAGTGGTACAGAACTGCCCAGCCACTTGCCGATATCGGTTTGCTGCCAGCGATTATCGTCGGTCGCGCTGACCGGCTGAGAAAAGCCGACTGACTCCGCGCCCCAGTGGTCTTTTTTTTTAGTGTTGGCGGAGGTTTTCTGCGAGACCGCGGTTTTGCTCACAATGGGAACCGGTTTGCCGGAAACCTGGTCCTGTGTTTGCTTCTCTTTTGTCAGTGCATCAAATGCAAATAGATAGAGTGCCTGACTGTCGGTTTTATTGGGGGCTGTCGGCACCAGGGTAAAGTCACGCAGACCTTTTGAAAGGCGAACGTCATCGATCAATCCATCGGATCCAATTCGATTTTCAACTAAGCCTCCAATACGCAGATTTCCCGAGAGGGAAGCGGTTGGTTTTCGTGAAGGAAGTGCGGAATCAAGCTCCTGTTTTCCATCGACGAATAGTCGCAGACGATTCTGTTCCAAGACCATTCCGACATAATGCCATTTCTGATCGCAGAGATCGATTTTGGTTTTATACTCGCCCCCCTGCCCTGGCAGGTAAACGCTGAAGTAGCCACTACGGGCATAGGAATACATTTCCCAATGTGCTGCAGAAGATTTTTCTTCCGATGCGAGAAATACATTAAAACCATCTTTTTGACTCAGCTTGACCCAGCAGTCGGCACTCAGAGGAAGCGACAGAGATTTCGGTTTCGACGAAATCAAGATGGTTCCGGCGTTGGTGTTCAGGGCGTTTCCCCATTTTCCCGGTAGCAGAACCGCACTTTGCTTTGTGCTGGCGGGGGCTGGTTGAGGTCGTTCGAATTCGTGAATGGGTCGCTGGGCCGCCCAGGCGGTGGCGCGGCGTAAGATTTCACAGGCTTCATAAGTGTCATACGTTTTCTCGCTATGCCCCAGTAAGGTCTGGAAGATGCGTCCTGTTCCATAATGGTACGTCCAGGCCAGCGGCTCGTTTCGTTTCGTCACTTTCGATTTTGCGGAAATCAAAGGTTCCACAGGTTCTGTCCCATCTTGTCGAAAGTAGAGCTCATCGGTAACGGGGAACGTTTTTAAGTTGTGAGTCAACGGATGTGTGTCATCTGTAACCTGGACTTCAAAATTTCCGAAAGCATCATGACCGCTTTTGGCCTCTCCTGTTCCATGATGGTTCCAGACGCGGCGTACGATTTTGCGATATTCAGGCCAGTCTGATTCCCCTGCTTTGGGGAGTGAGAAATTGAATGCGCCATTGGCAAAATGAATCAGAACCAGACCACCACCGTTCTGAAGATAATTCATATAGGCGGTGCGCGAAGCACTGCTTAATGGAGTGCCGTCGTGCCAGTTCGTGTAGTTTTGCACGATGACTTGATAGTCATTCAGTGTTTTTTTCGAGAGATCTTCGATCTCATGGGAAATATCGACTTTGATCCGCGGGTCTTTTTCCAGGAGCTGTTTGATCACCGGCGTCGTTTTTTTCCAGTTATGCCAGGCGTGGGCTTCGTTTCCGGCGAACATCAGCACTCGAATGGGGCGGTCATCCACAATCGCGGGCTCTGATCCTTTGATACCAGCGAGCGCTGACGTGATTTCCGCGTGTGTGTAATAGCGGGCTTGGACACCGGTTTCAGGCACTTCGACGTTCGCGGTCCAGGCGATGGCATTCAATATGAATTTTCGAAAGGCAGCATTTTGCCAGTTATCGTAATAGTGTCCGCAGGTCGTACCGAAGCCGCGACCTCCATTCTTGCGTTCTTTGGCCCAGGCAACGACATTACCGTTGTCTTTCCGCCCCTTTAATTCCGCGACTTCAAACAGCGGTGTTAATTTGGGATCGTCGGCTTGAAAACGAAGATTAAAATAGAATTCTTCACGCAGATCGAAATCTTTGACGCCTCGACAAGTGGGATGTTCCGGATGGATGAGGTGAACCGGCGCTTTGATCGTTTTAATGGCCGAGTACCAGCGTCTGAGTCCATTTTCCTCCCAGTCAAAGTAACCGCCCGACCAATCCTGGATCTGTGTTGCATATTTGTCGGGAGCGAACGTGGAAAAATGGAATGTGAGAAAACCACAGCCGCGATCGACCTGGCGTTGGATCTGCTGTAAATGTTCTGCATTACCAAAGTGAGGTGCTTCGGCAAACTTGTTTCCGTCCCGTCCATCCGAAATGACCATGATGGTATCGGCATCATTGAGTGTGCTGGGGTCTTCCGGCCAGCCATCCAGATGATATTCCACGCGCACGTTGTCTTTCACATTGGAATTATCCAGCATGACTTTCAGCAGTTTGACTGACCAGGGGTAATCGTGAATTCCATTGCCTGTCGGGCCATGACTCTTGGGCCCGGCAATCAGGACGATCTTGCGCTGTGTTGCAGCGGACTTCTTCTGGGGGGAATCGGCTGCTTGCAGTGGGACATAACACAGAAAAGCAAGGCAGAGCATTGTGTAAAAATGAGCGACGTATTTCACAATCAGGTTTCCTCTGGCGCACTGGAAATATTTGAGGGTAGGAAATGCTGGCATGGGAACATTTACTATTAATATTGGAAGGACTGTTGGTACCAAGGTTTCAATATTAGCGATGTGTAAAAGAAAAAACTGCTCAGCAATCGGCTTTTTTCGAATTCTGCTGAAAGTGGATTCAGATTCCTCAGTAAGAAATAGTTTATTCACTCCATAGTACAATCAGCCGAATAGGAATTGCGAGAAGTCTTTTGATCGTTCATGATAGGAACACTGTTTCACAATATTGACTGATTCCGAATTTCTTCTTTCCCGGGATTTCTAATGAAGAACAAATGCGCTTGTTTACTGATTCTGTTTATGCTGGCACCACTGTCGGAATTGCAATCTGCTGAGAAAAAACAGACAGCCAAACCAAATATTCTGGTAATTCTCTGTGATGACCTGGGGTACGGAGATCTTGCCTGCTACGGGCATCCGCAGATTAAAACACCTCATCTTGACCAGTTGGCATCAGAGGGAATGCGGTTCACTGACTGTTATGCGAGTGCGCCTGTCTGTTCTCCTTCCCGGGCCGGCCTGTTGACGGGGCGGACTCCCAATCGTCTGGGCGTCTATGACTGGATTCCTGAAGGGCATCCGATGCATCTGAAACGGGAAGAAATCACGATCGCCCAACTGTTGCAGCAGGCGGGTTATGATACGGCCCATGTGGGGAAATGGCACTGTAATGGCATGTTCAATTCTAAAACGCAGCCGCAACCGGGGGATCATGGTTTTCAACACTGGTTTAGTACACAGAACAACGCCCTGCCCACTCATGAGAATCCCAACAATTTCGTGCGCAATGGAAAACCAGTGGGCGAGATCGAAGGATTTTCCTGTCAGATTGTTGCCGATGAAGGCATTCACTGGTTGAAAGAAGGGAGAGATCAAGAAAAACCGTTTTTCCTGCATGTCTGCTTTCATGAGCCGCATGAGCGTGTGGCCTCCCCGCCAGAGCTGGTCAAACAATATCTCGACAAAAGTCTGTATGAGGATCAGGCACAGTATTTTGCGAACGTCGCTAATATGGATGCCGCCGTCGGGAAGTTAATGAAAACTCTGGATGATTTGAATATGGCAGAGAACACGTTTGTGTTTTTCACTTCCGACAACGGCCCCGAGACGTTGAATCGTTATGGGAAAGGTTCTCGACGTTCTTGGGGATCGCCGGGAGTGCTCCGCGGGATGAAATTACACATTTATGAAGGGGGCATTCGTGTTCCCGGAATTATTCGCTGGCCCGGACGGATTACGGCAGGACAGGAAAACAAGACTCCCATTTCCAGCGTGGATCTGCTGCCTACATTTTGTGAGTTGGCAGATGTGCCGGCCCCTCAAAATCGCGCCCTGGATGGCACGAGTCTGCTGCCTTTGTTTACCGGGAAAGATTTACAGAGAACCACACCTCTGTTCTGGAACTATTATCGCGCCAACAGCACACCCCGCGTCGCGATGCGTGAAGGAGACTGGAAAGTCGTCGCACACTGGAGTGGGCCGGAAGGAGTTATCCCGTTGGGAAGCAATGTCAATTCGATCTCACAAGAGTATATTAAAAACGCAAAGCTGACCAAATTTGAGCTTTATGATTTGAAGCACGATATCAGCGAGCAGCATAATCTGGCCTGGCAGGAGCGGGATCGATTGAACGGTTTGAAAAAGCAGCTGATTCAAAAATACATGGCTGTCCAGAAAGAGGGACCGGTCTGGGATACGAAAACCTACGAGCAGAGTCGTGAAAAGCGACTGTTTGGAAGGCCGGCGAAATAACCGGATAGCGAGGTCATTTTAAGGGCGATTGCATTCTCTGTTTCCCTGAGGATCTGACTGATTCCCTATTCTCAACGACTAAGTGGGCTGTTACAGTAAAGCTTCGCTAATCGTTACCACCTTTGTATTTGACGCAGTCTTTATAAAATAAATGGAACAGTCATGCACTATTTCCGTCTCTTTAGTTTGTTGCTTCTGATCTGCATTTCTGCTTTTTCACAAAAAGCGTGGGCGCAAGCCGAACGAAACGTGGGTTTTTCAGTCAACGCGTATGCTCTGACAGGTGCTAAGGTCGTGACCAGGCCGGGGACGGTTTTGGAGAATGCGACGGTTTTGATTCGAGATGGTTTGATTGAAGCGGTCGGCCCCGATCTGAAAATTCCTGCTGATGCAGAAAAAATTGATTGTCAGGGGTTGCTGATTTATGCCGGTTTCATTGATGCCGCTTCGGGTAGTCTGATTAATAAAGAGGTGAAAGTACCTAAAGTAAATGGGAGAAAGGTCGACTTCGGTCGGCACGCTTTGGCGGCAACGCGGCCCGATAATCGAAATTATCTCAGTCCAGAGTTTCATGCGAGTCGGGCGGTATTAGAAAAGAAAAACAGTTTTGCGAATCATCAGAAAGCCGGTTTTACTTCCGTGCATCTGCTCCCTCAGGGAAAAATTGCCAGCGGTCAGGGAACTCTGATCTCGACCAGCGAATTTCCTGTGAGGGAATCGACGTTGGTCGAATCGACAATGGGTTCGTTCCGATTGTATCCACCTAAAGGTAACGTCTATCCAAGTACCTTGATGGGAGCGATGGCACATCTCAGACAATCGTTTTTGGACACACTGCACTACGAGCAGCATTGGGGCTTGTACCAGGATCAGTCTGCCTTTATTAAGCGTCCGCCGACAGATCCGACTTATACCGCTTTGCTGGACATCCTGCATGGGAAAAAAATTCCTGTGTTTACAGCAAGCAAACGCGACGAAATTTTACGAACACTTGATCTGTGTCACGAATTTCAAATTAAGCCGGTGATCCTGGGAGGCGCGGAAGCGCATCTTTGTCTGGATCGATTAAAGACTGAATCGCGTGGCGTGATCTTTCAACTGAATTTTCCTGAAAAGCCTAAGGTCGAAGAGAAAAAAGAAAGTGAAAAACTTTCAGATGAATTGCCTGACCCGCTGCGCGTCCAACAGGAAAAACTGAAGCTCTGGAAAGCACGCATTCAGGGTGTGAAAATGCTGGCTGACAGTGGTTTGCCGGTCGCTGTCGCTTCAGAGTCATTAAAGAATCAAGCTGCTGATCTGCTATCACAATTACGAATTGTTGTGAAAGAAGGAGTCCCCGCAGATCTGGGACTTCGCCTGTTAACGGCGGACGCGGCCAAGCTTTTGGGGATTGAGCAACGGCTGGGGACAATTGAAAAAGGAAAACTGGCACATCTTGTCGTGATGTCCGCGCCCTGGGAAAAGAGTGAGTCCAAGGTACGTTATCTGTTTGTAGATGGTGCCAAGTTTGATTTTAAAGAAAAGACGAAATCAGACAAAGAGAAAACGAAGAAATCAGATTCTCCTCAGAAGAAACAACCCGCAGGCATCGATTTAGCCGGCGAATGGGGTGTCGAAATTCAGTCGGCACAGGGGAAAGTCATCGGCCAGCTGCATCTCTCGCAGGACAAAGAATCATTGCGAGGAACGTTTTCCAGTGAAAAAGGGGACGGCAAAGTCTCCTCGGGAAAAATCGAGAAAGAACAATTTTCCTTCACGGTTGCGATCGGAGCGGGCGAGCATTCGATCGAGCTGCAATTTAAAGGAGCAGTCTTAAAGACAGATCTGAAACCTGAGAAAATATCGGGGAAATTAAAGTCGGCGTTTGGCACGGAAACCAGTTGGTCTGCGATTCGTAAAGCAGAGCAGCTTCAGTCAGCACCGGCCAATCCAATTCAACTATCCCTTGAAGGGGATGAGGAAATGGATGAGCCTGCTACGGGTGTCTTGGTTGCGGAAAAACCAGATACGAAACAAGGTCCCAAGGAAAAAATCGACTATCACAAATTCAATACCGAACTGGAATCAGACCGTGTCCGGCGATTTCTGAAAACAAATGGAAATCTGCTGCTCAAAAACGGGACCGTGATTACCGTGACGGGAGAAACATTAAAGCAGACATCGATTCTGGTGAAACAGGGGGAAATTGCTGCGATCGGAAACGACTTAAAAGTCCCTGCAGGTACGACTGAGATCGATATCGCAGGTCTCTATGTGATGCCCGGCATCATTGATACGCACAGCCATATCATGATTACGGAAGGGATTAATGAAGCGACGCAGTCGATCGTGCCTGAGGTGCGAGTTAAGGATGTGGTGAATACATCCGATTCGTCTGAATACCGGGCACTCGCCGGCGGTGTGACCGCAGCTCGATTGTTCCATGGTTCTGCGAATGTGATTGGCGGCCAGGATGCGGTCGTCAAATTAAAGCACGGTACAACAGCCCGCGAACATATCCTGCATGATGCCCCTCAGGGGGTCAAATTTGCGCTCGGCGAAAATGTCAAGTACCGAACCTCTCGTTTCCCGAATACCAGAATGGGCGTTGAAGCCACTTTGCAGCGGGCGTTTATGGAAGCTGTTGATTATCGCCGTCAGTGGCAGGAATATGAGAAGTTACAAAAAAAGAATCCCGATCAAAAGCGACTGCCTCCACGACGCGATCTGCGACTGGAAGCGCTGGCTGATATTGTGAATCATGAAAAGTTCATTCATTCGCATTGCTATCGGGCTGACGAAATTCTGATGCTGCTCCGCGTGGCCTCGCATCTGGGGATTCGCGTCTGGTCGCTGCAGCACGTGCTGGAAGGTTACAAGATTGCCCCGGAGATTTTAGCGCATGGCGCCAGTTGCAGTACGTTTTCGGACTGGTGGGCTTACAAAATCGAGGCTTTCGATGCGGTGCCTTATAATGCGGCTTTATTAAATGAAGCAGGAATCAATACCGTCATTAAAAGTGACGACTGGGAACTGATTCGACATTTATATCTCGAAGCCGCCAAAACGGTCCGCTATGGGAATATGTCGTTTGGTGATGCGTTGCGTACGATTACGATTAATCCCGCGCGTGAGCTGGGTCTGGATCAGCAGATGGGATCGATTGAGATTGGTAAAGACGCCGATTTCGCGATTTTCAGCGGCCATCCGTTGAACGCCTTTTCCCGTTGTGAAATGACGATCATCGAGGGAGAAGTTTACTTTGACCGAAAGCAACAGCCCACAGCAATGTCAGAGGCTTCAGAGCGTCGTTCTGCTGCGCCCGCTGTTGAAATTGCACAACGGGCAGTCAAGCCGTTTCCACTGCCTGCCGGTGATCTGAAAGAGTTCGCGATTATCGGGGCAACACTGCACCCGGTCGACGGAGACGATATTGCCGCGGGCACGATTGTGATCAAGGGGCAAAAGATACACTATGTTGGTCCTGCCAAACAACTGGCGAAAACCATGCCTGTCATTGATGCCAAAGGGCTGCACGTTTATCCGGGTATGATTGATACCGGATCGACTCTCGGACTGACGGAAATTGATAAGGTCCGTGAAACACACGATTATTCAGAAAGTGGTGATCTGCAACCCGATTTACGGACCGGTGTCGCCATCAATCCCGATTCCGAACTGTTTCCGGTAGCGCGAGCGGGGGGAATTACGAGTGTGCTGGTCGTTCCGCGAGCTGGTTTAATTTCAGGGCAATCGTCCCTGGTTCAGACAGCAGGCTGGACCGCTCCCGAGATGGTGATGGATCTCGAAGCAGGCTTACAAATTAACTGGAGCACGAAAAAAGAACGTCAGCAGGAACTGAAAGACTTCCTGAAGCAGGCACGCCTGTATCAAAAACTGAAACAACAGACGAAAAAAAATGGATTGAGCAGCCCGGTTGCTGATCCTCGCTTTGAAGCATTAGAACCTTACCTTAATCGAAAGAAACCAGTTTTTATCGAAGCGAATTCACGCAAGGAAATCGCTGGTGCCCTGCTCTTTGCAGAAGAGGAAAAACTACGGATTGCGATTACGGGTGGTACAGATGCCTGGAAGCTGGCGAAGGAACTGAAGACCAGGAAAGTCCCTGTGATCGTTGGGCCTGTGATGCGACGTCCCCAGGAAAATTACGATCCCTTTGATGCACCCTATGCCAACCCGGGGCATCTTTATGATGCGGGGGTCCCATTCTGTATTCGTTCGAATAGCGCCTGGAACTCGCGAAATACTCCTTTCGAAGCTTCAATGGCGGTTGCCTATGGCTTGCCTGAACAGGCAGCACTGCGAGCGGTCACTCTCTCTGCGGCTGAAATCCTGGGGGTCGAAAAACAGGTTGGCTCACTCACCGAAGGAAAACTGGCGAACCTGATCATTTCTGATGGATCTCCCTTGCAGCACACGTCTCATATCAAAGCCGTTTGCGTGGGAGGAAAGTTATTACCACCAGAAAGTAAACAGACTCGCTTGTATCAGCGTTACCGAGGTCGACTGCAGCAAATTCAAAAAGCATCTAACGGCAAATCGCCGGGATCACTGCCTTTGGAAACAAAGAAAACAGAGCCTGCGAAGAAACCAGCTAACACAAAATAACGATTCGCATCAGCGTAAGACAGCCTTTTTGCTCAGCTTGAATTTGAGCACATGCATGGTGCGACTGAAACGGTCCGGATTCTTTTTGAATTCTTCGCGAGACTCGATGTCGACGAATAAAAAGAGGTTCTGATCGTAGTAGGCACCGTATTTTGTATTTCCCGGAATCGCACGGTCCTTTTTGTTGAGGATGACGGGGTCGCAGCCTAACAGTTGTGGGGCATAACGTCCGGGGTCATTCTTAAAGAGTTCCAGTTCCGTTCGGCTGGACAGCAGGTACGTAATTCCCTGGTAAGGCCAGCTCAATTCTTCCTGACCCTTATTCCATTTACGGTCTCGTGTCAAAGAAACAGGACTATATCCTTCCAGACCAATTTTTGAAGGCATGCGGGCGACGTATGTCTTTTGTTCTGTGGGAGGCCTGATGTCATCAGTCGTTTCAAATTGCTCCTGGCTGTTTTTTCGCGGCATCAATTCCTGTTTGCTGTTTCGCGCCATATAAACACGGCGGTCGTTTTCGTAACGTGAAGCGCCTCGCCCTAAAAAACTCAAATACTCGTTTTGGGGCTGCATTCCGTCAACACGTTTGATGATTGTCCCGGTAGGAGTTAACAGGATATCACTGGGCAGGGAGCGTACATTAAATCGACTTACAAGCTGCTGGTTTTCATCACTGTCAATTTTGACGGCGATGATCCGTTTCCCAAACTGATTCTTAACGGCTTGTGTGTTTAATACCGTCCGGTCCATTTGATGACAGGGGCCACACCAGGATGCATGGAAATGTAATAAGAGGGGGAGGTCTTTATCCTGCGCCTGCTTTTGAGCAGCGCGAAAATCATGCATCCATTCACCAGCCAGAGACTGATTGATCGACATCACGATCAGAGAGAACGTGATTGTCATAATCGATAAAGTTTGTTTGTTTGAATTCTGTCTGATTAAATGCATGCAAGTGCCCCCGCAAATCGTTTTAAATACCTGAACGCGGTCGCGTTCAGGCAGGCTGATTTCAGATTCATGAATGCTCTGATATCTTCTTTGTTTATCGGTTGGATGGGGGTAGGTTATTGTGAAGTATTACACAGGAATCGAAATGGGAGGTGAGGATTTGAAAAAAACAGGGCATCATCACGGAGGTGTTTGATTCAGAAATAGTAAACTTGAACCAGATTCACTAACCGGACCGTTTGAATTCAGCAATCAGCGTCTTACTTTTGGGGAGAGTGGGCAGGAACAAAGGAGAGGAAGCTTTCAATTAATGTGAGGCCGCATTCCGTTAAGATCGATTCGGGATGAAATTGTACACCGAACAGGGGCGCTGTTTTGTGTTCTATTGCCATGGGAATTCCGTCTGCTGTTCTGGCTGTAATTTGCAGTTCTGGAGCAAGAGTGGTTTCGTCAATGATCAAAGAGTGATAACGAGTGGCATCAAATGGATTAGGCAGTTTAGATAGCAGCCGGGAGTTTTGATGATGAATTGGCGAGGTTTGGCCGTGAACCGGCCGGGGGGCTTTGATGATTTTACCCCCCAAGCTGGCAGCGATCGCCTGATGCCCGAGACAGACGCCGAGGATGGGGATTCGATTTTCAAAGTGTCGGATCAGATCCTGACTGAGGCCTGCTTCCTCGGGAGTACAAGGTCCGGGGGAAAGCACCAATGCAGCCGGGTTTAGTTCGTCTGCTTGACTCAATGTGAGTTGATCATTTCGGATGACGCGCGTTTGTTGTCCCAACTCTTCAAAATAGCGAGCGAGATTGAACACGAAACTGTCATAGTTATCAATAATCAGGATCATGATGTTGTTTCTGAGTACGGTAGGTTAGGTTTGCAGTGCAGAAATCATTCCCGCCGCCTTGTGCAACGTTTCTTCGTATTCCAGTCGTGGCTGGCTCTGTGCAATGATGCCTCCTCCGACGGGAAATTGCACCCACCCATTTTTGATCGTGAATGTACGAATCAGAATATTGCTGTCAAATTCACCATTCAAACCGGCATAAAACAGGCTGCCACAATAGGGGCCACGAACCGTGGGCTCCAGTTCCGCGATGATTTCCATCGAACGCACTTTTGGAGCACCCGTGATGGAACCGCCGGGAAAGGAAGCTGCCAGTAAGTCCCAGACCGTGTTTTCCGGCTTGAGTTGTCCTCTGACTTCCGAAACCAGATGTTGCACGGTTTCATAAGTTTCGACTTCACAGAGATGCGGAACATGAATCGAACCTGCTTGACAGACCCGAGATAGATCATTCCGCAGCAAATCTACAATCATCACATTTTCCGCTTGATCTTTTTCACTTTCACGCAGTTCATCGCGTGTTAACAGATCGGCTTCGGGAACATACTTCCTGCGGCGAGTCCCTTTGATCGGGCGCGTTTCGACTTCGTTATCCGAAACATTCAGGAAACGTTCGGGAGACGCACTCACAACGGCCCAGTCGTCCCAGCCAAAATAGCCAGCGAACGGAGCGGCGTTTTTCGAACGCAAATTCAGATACAGTTCAGCGGGATGTCTGGTATTGGGGCTCAGCAAGCGTTGCGAGAAATTGGTCTGAAAAATATCGCCGGCATAGATGTACTCGATGATCCGTTCAATCTGATTCAAGAACTGAGGTTTGCTGAAATTACTCAGTATCTCTTCGTTCCCTTCAACTGGAAACACGGGAGAGAGTTGATCGAGTTGTAGTCGGTCTGTTTGTGCAAATGTACTTCGAGAAATCGCCGTCAGTCGGTCTTGTCTGTTCAATTCGGCGGTATCGATTCGCGCTTTGATGTCGTTCAAGCGTTGGGTAGCCCGATCCAGGCTCTGTGTTTCCAGATTATGATCGAATCCCTGAACGATGAGCCACGCGCGATCTTGATTGTGATCCCAGGCAATGACCCAGTCATAAAATCCGACCGCTAAATCAGGAAGTTGAAATTCATCAAAGAGGGCACGGGCGAAATGTTCCCAGCTGCGACCCAATTCGTAGGACAACAAGCCGGCAAATCCACCTTGGAACGGAGGCAGCCCCGGAACAGAATCGACTGAATGCGCCGCGTGAATTTGTCGCATCTCTTCAAAGGGATCGACCGAAAACTGCGCATGCTGGATTTGAAATCGTTTCAGCGGCGTCGACATCAGGTAGGAAAAACGACCCAAAGTGGAACTCTGTCTGGCACTGTCTAATACTAACAGGCGCTCATCACCTGAGAATTCCAGAAAGAGTTGTTCCAGATCCGGACAGGGTAGAATCTCTTCTACAAGCGGGAGTGGATTTGTAGCTTGCCTCCCCTGCTCCTGGGATAGATGAGAGAGATCCTGAGATACGTTTCCAGACATGGTAGATCGATTTCACACTAAAACGTGTTGCGAACACACGGGACTTCATCGCAATGAACGGGCCGAGTATAACATAAGTCAGATGGTTAAGGAATCATCAGCGAGGCCCACATTGTGGTTCCTCACCCTGTTGGCGTCTGCGTTCCTGAGCACTAACTTCGGCCTGAGTCAAGAATCCCCAGTTTAATGGCTGGTCTTGCTGATATTGCTTGCCCAACGTCAACGCTGTCATCGCTTTACACATCTCATATCCCAGGTAAAAGGCGTGCGATGCGTCCAGATCTTTGGGGTTGGCTGCCTGGAACTGATCAAATAATTCATAAGGATCGGTGCCTTTCCAGTATCCATCCCGATTCATGACGTGTAATTCATTCTGTTCTGCGAAGATGCGATAACTCGGGTCTCGAATTTGTTGAGACAGGTTTTGTAATGCATCCTGCCCCAGTTCTTTGAGTTTGGGGTCTCTAAGCATGACGAGCTGGTAATGAATATGCTTTGGCAGTGATTTATTATCAATCGCATATTTGACCAGTCTGCGTGCGTGATCAAATTCCTTGATGGCACTTTGTGCCCAGTTAATGACTTCCGTTGCCAGCACGCTATGGATTCGAAGTTCCTGACAAACCGCCGCGAGCACAACATTCATGCCCGCGGTGTCGACTTCTGTCAATTCGGTCAGATTGCCGATGCCCATCATGATTTCGACGTCGGGAAACTCTTTGCGTGCCCGATAATAACGTTCCAGCGAAGCGGTGAAGCCGTAGCCGATTGGTTCCAGAATGGGGTCCATTCGAAACGGGGTATCTGAGCGATCCAGTTGCTCCACGATGTCACTCAGGGAATCAAAATCACTGGGAAGATCCGGGATCGCGACGACTTCGACACCCAGTTTGGAGACCCAGTCGAGATTGGAGTGATTGCAACTCAGGACGAGTTCGGCTCCGTTTTTGACCGCCGCCTCTACTTCTGCCCGATCAAAACTATCAATCGAGACACGGTGTCCTGCCTCGACGAGCATTCGCACGATCTCCCCTGCCCGGTTCCAGCTTTCGCCGGGAACACAGCCAACGTCAATCAGATCGGCGCCGTTTTGGCGGTAATGTTCTGCTTGCTGCAAAATCTCAGCATCAGATAAAAAGGGCGCGTGGTTGATTTCTGCCAGGATCTCAATATCGAACTGCGAGAGGTCTTTCGGTGGTTTTCCCTCTTGGCCAAAATATTCCGGGAGATCGAAATGATCTTTGGGCCCTCGTTTAAACGGGAGCTCAAAATGGTCCGTGAGCACCTGGAGATCGCCTCTACATAAACCGGGCAGCATCACCCAGTCGATTCCCTCAGGGACAGTGAGTCTGCGTTTGATCAGGGGCACATGCAACAAAGCGGCTACTTGAACATTCAAAACGCAGATTTCGTACTCGAAACCAACCTGGGGCGCGATTTTTTCCAGAATTTCGCGCAACGAATATTCAGCCAGCCTGCCGGTTACAAACAGGATGCGTTCCTGTTTCATCGATGGTCTTTCTTCAACGTTGTGTCCCGTCCTGATTAGTGAACCCAGTTTTTAGGAAATCCATCGAGGGCTGTGTTTTCTTCAGGCAACCAGGTCACAGTCTCTTCAATCTTTTGCGCCAAAGCGGTGTCTTTGGTTGTGATCGCTTTAACGCGGTGTGTCTGAAGTTTGACGGTAACCGCCGCATATGCCACGTTTAAGTCGGGGTGATGCCAACCGGCTTCTGCGAGATAGCCAATTGTATTGACCAGCATCAGGGTATGAGGCCAGCCGGGAGTGGCGTATTTTCTTCTCAACCAACCGTCACGAAGTTCCCATTCCGAATACGTGTTCAGAAATTCCTGGATTTGTTCTTCTGATAGAACCTGATCTTCTGTCATGGTAACCTCTCTGTGATTGATCACTTTTACAGGACTTAAAATTGAAATCAGGGCGGCATAAAGTCGATAGTAGCTATAGCCCAACTGTAATGAATTTGAGCAAGTAATTAAATGGCGGGGACTTCTCTAATTTCATAACAACCTTAAGAATTCGTATGGGTTCAAACGTCACTAACTCTATAAATCACAACGATTAAGTGCAAAAAAATGACTACCCCTTGGTGGTCGGATAGAGTAGAATAGAAGCATTGAGGTTGGGCTTTTTTTATGACAGGCTCAACCTGCTCCCTCCCAATTTTCCCACCACTGTTTTTGCTGAGAAAGAACTGAAAAATGAAGCGGCTTCAGATTCTGATGAAATCGCATTTGGTTTCAGGTAAGTGCCTGTTATCGGTTCTCGTCCTTTTTGTGATTTCAATGCCTGAGTTCGTCAACGCAGAGAATAACAAAAAGATCCCTGCCGCGCAGATTGAATTTTTCGAAAAAAAAATTCGGCCGGTGCTGGTAAAGCGGTGTTATGCGTGTCACGGACCCAAGAAACAGGAAGCCAGTTTACGCTTGGACTCGCATGCCTGGATGATGAAAGGTAGTGACACTGGTGTGGCTGTTGTGCCGGGAGATCCGCTTAAGAGCCGCATGATTCAGGTCATTCAGTTTCATGACGATGATAGCCAGATGCCTCCTGAAGGAAAAATGCCGCCGGTTGAGATTGCTGCGTTGACTCGGTGGGTCAAAATGGGAACGCCCTGGCCTTTTTCTGAAAAAGATGCCAAAGGCGCCCCGGCAAACGGAGCGTATGATTTCGAGACTCTGTCCCAGAACCATTGGTCATTCCGACCAGTCGTTCAACCAGAATTACCCAAAGTTAAAAATCAGCAGCGCGTGGGATCTCCCGTTGATCACTTTGTTCTCTCGCGTCTGGAAGAGAAAGGCCTGTCGCTTTCTCCACCCGTCGATCGACGGAAGCTCATTCGTAGAGCGTCAGTTGATTTAACTGGTTTACCTCCCACTTATGCAGAAGTCGAAGCATTTGTAAACGACGCTGCTCCTGATGCATATGAAAAGTTGATTGATCGGTTACTGGCTTCGCCGCATTATGGAGAACGCTGGGGCAGGCATTGGCTGGATGTGGCCCGGTATGCCGATACGAAGGGATATGTTTTTACTTCGGAACGACGCTACCCCTATTCCTATACCTATCGCGATTACGTGATCCGCGCGTTCAATGAAGACCTGCCTTATGATCGCTTCATTCAGGAGCAGTTGGCGGCAGATCAGCTTGACCGTCAAGGAGATGATCGTTCGCTGGCAGCACTCGGTTTTTTAACCGTGGGTCGTCGCTATCGCGGAAATATCCACGATATCACCGATGATCGTATCGATCTTGTCTCGCGTGGTCTGTTAGGTTTGACTGCTTCGTGTGCCCGCTGTCACGATCATAAGTTTGATCCCGTTCCGATCAAAGATTACTATGCGTTGTATGGTGTCTTTGTCAGCAGTTATGAACCGGAAGAAAAAGATCTGCCTTTAATCGGGAAGTCAAAATCAGAAGCGGAGTTCAAAGTCTATCAGGCGGAGCGGGCCAAACGTCAGAAAAAAGTAGATGACTATATACGCGATGAAGCTCAGAAATTTCGAGTAGATGCCCGCTTGACTATCGCAGACGTTTTACAAGCAGTTGCAGAAAAAGAAAAGCTGGTTCAGGGGGATGCAAAACCTGAATATGAGAAAGACGCCCCTCACCGTCATTATGTTGACCAGTGGCAAGACTTTCTGATTCGTAAAGCGGAAGCGTATCGTCCGGTCTTATCTCCCTGGGTCGCTCTTAAATCGATCAAAGCCCCTCCAGGCGAATTTCCTGCGCGTGCGTCTGAAGTAATTCAGAAATTTTCGCTGCAAGAAGCAGAAACTCAGCCGGAGAAACGAGTCAATCGTCTGGTGATTCATGCTTTAAAAAATAATCCGCCGCAGTCGATGTATGATGTCTGTCGGGTCTATGGGAAAGTTTTTAAAGAAGTAGAACAGGAGTGGGTGAAGACAGTCGCTGAAGCTCAGAAAAACAAAACGGCAGTACCGGAAAAACTGGCTGAATTTGATGCAGAAGAGTTGCGTCAAATTTTGTATCACCAGGACACTCCTACAACTCCGGATGACGGACTCGTGCAGAAAATGTTCAATCGAGCACAACGGAATAAAGTACGTCAATTTGAGAAAGAGATCGAAACACTGGATGTGACTTCGCCTGGTGCCCCTCCCCGCGCCATGGTGATGTATGATAAAGAGAAACCAGTTACACCGCATGTTCATTTACGAGGAAATCCCGGACGGCGTGGAGAAAAGACGCCGCGCCAGTTTTTCCAAATTCTGGCAGGACCAGAGCGAAAGCCATTTGAAAAAGGGAGTGGCCGTCTGGAACTGTCTCAGGCAATTGCGTCACGGGACAACCCACTCACGGCTCGCGTTTTTGTGAACCGGGTCTGGATGCATCATTTCGGTCATGGACTGGTGAGGACTCCCAGTGATTTTGGTGTCAGAAGTGATCCACCGAGTCATCCTGAATTGCTGGATTATCTGGCATCGCGATTTATGGAACACGGCTGGTCTGTCAAATCATTACATAAGCTGATAATGCTTTCTGCGACTTATCAACAATCGTCTCAGAAAAACGAGAAAGCGTATCTAGTTGATTCTGATAATCGTTTGCTTTGGAAGCGGTCTCCTCAGCGTCTCGGCTTTGAAGCGATGCGGGATTCTCTGTTATTTGTTTCCGGGCAGCTTTCTGAAGAGCAGGAAGGCAGAGGATTTCTGATTGATCAGGTTCCCACTGTTCCTCGTCGCACCGTTTATAGTTTCGTTGATCGTAATAATTTGCCGAACGTTTTTCGCACGTTCGATTTTGCCAATGTGGAATCGAGTACTGCACAACGGCCTTATACGACGGTTCCGCAGCAGGCGTTGTTTGCGATGAATAGCCCGACGTTGATCGAGCAATCGGGATTACTCGTCAAGAGTCTGGATCTGGAAAAACTGGCTTCAGAAAAAGGCGTTGAGACCGCTATTACGGCCCTTTATCAGCGGGTACTGGCACGGAAACCAACGACTGAAGAACTTGATCTGGGAAAGAACTTTCTGACGCATCATCGGGATCAGATCAAGACACCCGCTCAAATGAGTGGGTGGGAAAAATATGCACAAGTGCTTTGCACTTCCAACGAATTCATGTTCGTTGATTAATTAAGTGAATTCGAAATATATCATATTGCAGGAGCCTGTTCAGATGGCTGACACGAATCGACATTTCAATTGTGATCCGATTTTTACACGACGGCAGATGCTGCAGCGTTGCGGTACCGGACTGGGTTCAATGGGTCTGGCTTCGTTAATGGCTTCAGAGGGGTTACTTGAGGACGCATCGGCTGCTCCCGCGGGAAGCACCGAATCGCCGATGGCTCCCAAAAAGTCTCATTTCCCCGGAAAAGCGAAGCATGTGATTCATATCTTTTTGAATGGTGGTGCTTCGCAGGTAGACACATTTGATCCGAAGCCCGCTCTGGCAAAATATGCCGGCAAAATGCTGCCGACCCAAAATCTGCGTACCGAGCGAAAAACGGGGGCTTCTCTCCCCTCGCCTTTTAAATTTAAGAAGTATGGAGAGAGTGGTCTGGAAGTGAGTGAACTCTTTTCTGAACTGGGTGAGTGTGTTGATGACATCGCCTTTGTTCGATCGATGTACACAAACGTGCCGAATCATGAACCTTCTTTGATGATGATGAATTGTGGCGACCTGATTCAGCCACGCCCCAGTATGGGCGCCTGGACTACGTATGGACTGGGGACAGAAAACCAGAATCTTCCCGGCTTTGTGGTGATGTGCCCTGGTGGATATCCGATTACGGAATCAGCCAACTGGCGCTCGGCATTTTTGCCCGGTGCGTACCAGGGAACTCATATCGACACCAAGCATACTGACATTGAAAAACTGATTTCCAACATTAAGAATAAAAAACTGGCTCTCCCCGAGCAGCGTCTTCAGCTAGATTTGTTACAGGCATTGAATCGTCGGCATCAGTCTGTTCGTTCTGAGGAATCAGCTCTGGAATCCCGAATTCAGTCCTTTGAACTGGCTTATCGGATGCAGATGCAGGCTTCGGATGTATTTGATATCAATCAGGAGCCCCAGCATATTCACGAGATGTATGGCAAAGGAGTCCATGCACGACAATGTATGATTGCCCGGAGACTGGTCGAACGTGGTGTGCGATATGTACAACTCTGGCACGGTGCGGGACAACCCTGGGACAATCATGATGATATTGAAAAGGGACATCGGCATCTGGCGGGACAGTGTGCACAGCCCATAGCGGCTCTGCTGAAAGACCTCAAGCAACGTGGCCTGCTGCAGGATACGATCGTGATGTGTGGCGGTGAGTTTGGAAGAACTCCGGTTGTGGAACTGCCAACACCTGGTTCCAATGCCGGCAAGATGAATGGCCGTGATCATAATAATCATGGCTTCACTGTCTGGTTAGCGGGCGGAGGCGTCAAAGGGGGACAGGCTTATGGTGCGACAGATGAGTTTGGATTTGCTGCTGTGGAAAACAAAGTCCACGTCCATGATTTGCAGGCCACCGTGTTGAAGCTGCTCGGCTTTGACCATGAGAGATTGACATACCGTTACGCAGGCCGTGATTTTAGGTTGACTGACGTCCATGGCCGCGTGGTTGAAGATCTCATCGCATAATGTGTCGTTATGAGCAGTGTTAGTCGCATAGTGCTAGTCTAATTAAAACGTTTCTGCTTCCCCTTGAACAAATAAATCCCTCGCTTTACTTATTTTATGGCATATAGATACTTGACCTGTTCCCGATAACAGGGAATTATTGTTCATGTGTTTCTGTGTCTTAAGAGTCGTTGTGTGATTCTCAAGGTGGAATTCCCACATCGAAGACGGTTAAAGGGGTAAGCGTGTGGCTGGTGATAACGAGCGCATTAAACTGACTCTCGAGTTATTGGGGACCGGTCTGTATCCCATCATAGAGCAGGAAATGAAAGCCGTTTATCAGGATGACTGGATTACGCGTGCGAAAGAGAGTTTCCGAAATTCTGCCATTACCTCCCAGCCCGAAGGTGAGGTCATCCGCTGGGACGCCCATTCCGCGCTTTTGATATTATGGGACCATTGGAACAGCGTCTTCCGTAATCGACTGACTCCACTTGAGAGAAGTTATGTGGGGGAATTGAAAGAGTTTCGAAATCGCTGGGCGCATCAGAGTCAGATTAGTACAGATGACACACTCCGGATTCTTGATACCGCTGCCCGGCTTTTATCCGCAGCAGGGTCAACCCAGGAAGCCCGACAGCTTCAGAGAGAACGCGATCAACTATTGCATCAGATTCTGCAATATCAAGAACAGATTGTGATCGATTCGGATGATCAGAGACGAGAGCGAATGCGAGACGCGATCATCTTTATGGTTTGCGGCCTTGCCATCGATTTAGTCATTTTCTTTTCTTATGGAACGGGTGGTCTTGCGATTCTGTTTGCCGTTTTTGTGGCAGGCGTCTTTGCCTTTTTGGCCTATCAACGCTGGGTGACTCCCGATCGTCCTACGTATGGTGCGCACGAATGTACGAACTGCGGAAAGATTATTTACGGGGACTCGTGCCCGTACTGTAATGAAGATCTCCCGGCATAAGGCAAGCTCAGTCAAGCCATTCATCTTCCGGATCGAATTTCGGAAAGACGATATTGATGATTTTCATGGAACCAATGGCCCGATGACGAACTCCCGGCGGAATGACAATTGACATCCCGGCATGCACGGGAATGAACTCGTCGTCTAATTGCATTTTCGCATCGGTTCCACATTCCAGAAAGTAATACGTTTCTGTCAGTTTGCGATGATAATGCAGCTCTGCATCCTCTGAGATTTCAGTCACATGCAATGTGCCTGGAAATTCCGGTACGTCGGCAAAAGCACGACGCGCTGTACCGCAGGGACAGGAAGTCCCCTCGATTTGGGAAAAATCAGCGATATGATATTTTTTCTGCGTTGATTCCGGCATTCCATAATCCTCAGTCGGACCAGTTATTCACTGCCACTTATTTACTGTAAGTGAAGTAAGATCGGCGAATTGATTTCATGTATTCTCATTATAGCGGAGCGACGACGAAAGAAAAACAATCATTCCAATTTATTGATTTCATCCAGTAAGACCCTTAAAAAGGGCTCCACATCAGTCACCAGTCCTACCGTTTGAAACGTCCCGCGGTCAGCCAGCTTAGTGACCGTGGCGGGATTGATGTCGACGCACACCACTTTCACACTGGCCGGTAATAAATTTCCGACTGCGATCGAATGCAGGGTCGTGGCAATCATCAGACAAAACGAGACCCCCTGCACCATTTCGCGCATTTTGCGTTGTGAGGCGATGGAATCCGTAATGACGTCTGGCAAAGGACCATCGTCGCGAATGCTGCCTGCCAACACATATGGCACCTGGTTTTTCACGCATTCATACATGATGCCGGATTTCAATACGCCTTGATCAACGGCATTTTTAATACTGCCCAATCGACGAATTCGGTTGATCGACCTTAAGTGATGTTCGTGCCCTTCTTCAGTTGAGCCGCCATGTTCCATCGAGATTCCCAGACTGGTTCCATAGAATGATTCTTCGATGTCATGGGTGGCCAGCGCGTTGCCCGCAAAAAGCAGATTCACGTAGCCTTCTCGAATCAGTTCACTGAAATAATCTCTGCTGCCGGTATGGACGACCGTAGGACCGGCGACGATGAGAATTTTGCCAGTGCCTGCTTTGGCACGCCGCATTTCAGAGGCGATTTCTCTGACGGTGACCCCTTTGGGTTTTTCACTGGAGACGGTACTGTGCATGAAAGAGAAACCAGAAACTTCAGGCGCACTGCGTTCTGCCGGAATGACTCTGCTTCCCTGGTTCCCAATCACAACCAGTTCCCCTTGCGTTACGTCAGACATCGGCAGGCAATGTGCCGTTTTTCGATCAGGGCTGACGACGATACCACAGTCCATTTCCTGTAACTCAACGGGAATCCAGTTTCCTGCAATTCGAATTTGTGTCTTCTGGTTGGTTGTGCAGTAAAATCCTTCCGGAAACGCACCATCCATGTCTGCGGGCTCTAAGACACAATCATGCTGTTGAACCGGAACGGCGCCGTGCTGGGCGATATGGGTCAAAATATTCTCGAGCGTTTCTTCGTCCCTGGCTGAGACTGTGATCTGGGCATGGCTGCTGTCCGATCTCAGTTGGCCTATCGAGATCTCATTGATAGAAAAATCCCCACCCAGGACGGTGATCTCATCCAGAATCTTGGGTAACAGCAGGCTGTCGATAATATGCCCCTGTAATTCGATTTCTTCACTGAAAGCGGATGTCTTGGATGACGGGTTTTCGGAAGCAGACTGATCTGAGTGATTCATGGGCGTCCATCCTTGCCTGGAAATCGAACTGAAATGACAGGGTACAAAAGTGTTTTGAGAAAGGAAAACGATGATCTCATCACTCTATATTACGTTTTATTTCCCAAAAGAATACTCTCAAAATAATGTTTGCTATCATGACTATCATATTAATTGCTTACTTTTTAATATTTTGCAGACAGACTTAAATCAGCACTCCAGAAACGACACAGGAGTAGTCGCTTGTATTTTTTGATGATGGCCGTTGAGCCTCTTGATATTATTCGATTAGTGACCGGGCTGGATGCGCCTTCATCAATCCTGATCAGTCTGTTTTTCATCTTACTGGGTATGCTCAGTATTACCAAAGGCGGCGACCTTTTTACTGATAGTTCTGTTGAGATCGCGAGACTAACTCGCATTCCTCCTGTGATTATTGGCGCGACGATTGTCAGTATGTCGACCACGTTCCCTGAATTGATGGTATCCGTGACCAGTACGATTTCCGGTAAAGGAGATCTGGCTGTCGGGAATGCGCTGGGTTCCTGCTTGTGTAACATCGGCTTAATTATTGGAACCTGTGCACTACTAAAGGGATTTCTTTCCTGGCGAGGGAAAACGGAAAGCGGGATTCCCGTTTCTCGGTTAACAATCGTGGGTCCCGGTTTCTTTATGCTGTTTTCTGGTGTTCTGGTCTGGTTGTTTAGCCTGTTTTCTTCCGGTGGTGCGGTGACACAAGCCGGAGTGCCTGCTGAGTTCGGTATCGCGCGCTGGCAGGCAGGGATTTTGCTCTGTGTCTTAGCCGGTTATATCCTGTTTTCTTTACGCGTCGCGATGTCATCACGACATGACTTTGGTGAGGAGCAAGAGCACCCGCCAGAAGTTAAGAATTTAAAGGTTCATTGTTTCAAGTTAGCATTTGCCTTTTTCTGCGGTGCGTTTCTCGTGGTTTTAGGAAGTAAGCTGCTGGTCACCAATGCGGTACAGGTTGCCCGCTATTATGAAGTTTCTGAATTGCTGATTGGTCTGACCATTTTAGCAGTGGGGACCTCCCTGCCCGAATTTACGATCTCCGTGCTTTCGGTGGTAAAAGGCCATGGTGCATTGGGAACTGGAAATATCATCGGAGCCAATGTGTTGAATATCACCATGGTGATTTCGACGTGCGCGTTAATTCACCCGTTACCCATCCAGAAACAAACCGTTCTATTCGATGGACCTGTTGTGATTTTGTTGATGCTGGCCATGTTGGGGCTTTCCTGGAAACGCAAGCAAATCTCCAGTTTCAGCGGTTTTGTTTTGTTGTCTATTTATGTGGGGTATTTAGGTATCGCCACGTTCTGGTTTAGTCGATAGTAGAGTTGCTCCAGAAATACAGACTTGATTCAAGAGTCAATTTAAGAATATCATATCCAATCTGGAGTTGTTTCATTGAGATCCGGCAGGTCGTCTGTAATCTGGCTGTATACTCACTGAATTCCACACTTTTTCTTATGTTCCCCAAATTAGTAATGTTCCCGCTATGGTCAGAATTGGAATAATAGGGCTTGGACCATATTGGGAACAGCGCTATGAACCTGCACTGCGGGCGATCGACCAGCGGATCCAGATCAAAGCAGTCTATGATCCGGTTCGCAGTCGCGCGGAACAGGTTGCCGCTCACTGGAATGCAGCGGCCGTTTCGGGAATTGGTTGTCTGGTTTCACGTTATTCAATCGATGCGTTTCTGCTCCTGCACTCAGACTGGATGAATCACTATCCGCTCAAGTTGCTCAGTCAGCAGCATCGTCCTGTTTATATCGCCGGCAGTTTAGGGGAAGATCTGGATTTGCTGGAACTGGTTCATGCCAGAGCAGCAGATCAGCTGGTGACACTAATGCCTGAGTTCAGCCGCCGTTATTCGCAGGCAACCAGTCGCTTTTTTGAATTAGTGGTCACACGTCTGGGAAAGCCGAACTCCATTCAGATAGAGACTTGTTGCCCCGCAGCAGACCAGCAAGTGGAAGTTCCCGGGCAAAAGAACGAAACTGATTTTCTGGTGGGATTAATGGACTGGTGTTGTTATGTAATGCGCACCAAACCAGTCAAAGTGCAAACGACGTTACATTCTGATTCGAGTGATCGATCGGAAGATCATCGGCAGATTAAAATCGAGTTCCTGCCGGACCCTGTTACCGCTGCGGAACGCTTTGCATTAATTAAAATCAAAATTCAGCAGAGAGAAACAGAGACGTTGTTTCCCCGGCATCAGATAAACTGTCAAAATGGGCTGGCAGAGTTTCATTCACCTGACGAGATTCATTGGGAAAATGAATCGGCTTCGATGACGGAGTCATTGAAAAGTGATCGCCGGGAGTTAGAAGTGATGCTGGATCATTTTTGCCGACGCGCGGTGGGAGGGATTATCCCTGTTCCGAGTATCCGGGATGCTTGTCAGGCGATTCAACTGGTCCGGCTTTCGCGTGAAAGTCTGAGTTCAGGCAAGTCGCTCGAAGTGACAACGGTCAAAGACTGGGATTGAAGCTCCAGGCTGGAGTTACTCCTCGCCCTTTGTATTCTGGCTGCAGGTTTCAAGAACCAAAGGAATGGCTATTTTGAACGCTGTGCGTGAGGGTGAGATTTCTCGTAAGTTTCGCGTAAGCGTTTGGTGCTGACGTGTGTGTAAATTTGCGTCGTGGTTAAGCTTTTGTGCCCCAGTAGTTCTTGTACGCTACGCAAATCTGCGCCGCCATCCAGCAAGTGCGTGGCGAAACTGTGCCTCAACGTATGCGGGCTCGTTTTTTTGTCGAGGCCTGCCTGGAGCAGATATTTCTCCAGCATGCGACCCACGCTACGTGATGTGATCCGCGTTTTTAACCGATTGAGAAAAATCGCGTCCGAATCGGGGTGGGCTTTGGGTTTGGCTTCGCGTTCTTCGAGCCAGTACTTCAATGCTTTGGCGGCGTAACTGCCTATGGGGGCGATCCGTTCTTTGCGTCCTTTGCCCAGGACTCGAATAATATTGGCATCCTGATCCCAGTCACTCAGATTGAGGGCGACCAGTTCGGAAACACGCAGGCCTGCGGAGTACAACGTTTCAAGGATGGCTCGATCTCTGAGCCCCATTTTGCTGTTGGCCGGAGGCGCTTCCAGCAGGGAACCAATCTGGTCTGTCGTTAAGAAATGCGGTAATTTTCGTCCGGTGCGTGGCGTGCGGAGTGGCTTGGCCGGATTGGTTTTGGTGTACCCTTCTCTGCAGCAGTAACGGAAGAAGCTTCGCAGGCAGGCTAATCGCCTGGCGATGGTGGTGCGCTCGTACTGACACTCATGTAAATAAGCGACATAACGACGCAATTCATTGATGCCGATCTGGTCCGGAGGTAAGAGTGATTCTTCGTACTCGGTCAGATATTCAATTAGACTATCCAGATCTTCGGCATACGATTTGAGCGTCAGGTCGGAGGAGTTCCGTTCGATTTGCAGATAGCGCAGAAAGCTGTCTATCGCGTCATGTAGTTCAACGGGTCTGATCGGTTGCGAAGAGATCATAAGGTTTCAATGATGGCTGTAATACTTTGAATGGTGAGAAGATCTTCGCGATGGAATCCGGTACTTCGAAATTCAAGCCGTTTTACGCAATCGTTTGGATTGTTCTTCCAGTTCTGCTTCCCGTCTTAATTTTCGTACCTTCTGGCTCATGACAGCCGCATCATACCAGGTAAAACTCAGATCCTTATCGGCTGCATATTGCCCCAATGTCTGAAGCATCTGGGAGGAACTTTCATCATCGTAGAGAAATACATAGCGCTCTGAATCTTTAACTAATGCAACGACATTCATTTGTTGTTTCACTGTGGCAGTCCTTTATTTATTGTCAGAGCACTGGAGTCAGACTTGAGATGGAGTTGGGGGTGCTCATAAAACCGCTCTATTTAATATCGGCGATTGAGCGGTGGGATTATCGGTATTTTCTTACTTTGAAGATGAGCTGGTGCTGAGCTTGTCCACCGTGGAGCGTTAACATCTCTAGAATCATTAAATGCGATGTAAACCGTATAAAGTCCTCGCTCCGATGCAGGTAGGCTTCCCAGCCCCCACTGCGGCGGTCTCCGCTGACTTCAAGGTAATCGCGTAAATGAGCTACGAGAGCAGCATCAGAGCCATCGAACAGCCGTGTGTAAGTCATGAACGGTTGTCGTGGGTCAATGGTAGTGGTGTGTGTGGGAACCGAAGGAGGGCAGTATGCATCAAATTGCTTCGTGTCTAAAGGAATTTGTTGTGCGATATTGTTTGGGGGGGGCGGAAGTGTCGTTGGCCTGGGGGCAACGACTGGTTGTTGTTTCATATACGGGCCGAGGTTGGGGAGTTTTGACATCGGGGCCTGGATGACGGGGCTTGTTGTTTGTGCGCCCTGATTGGCTTGCGCGTACGCCTGGATGATTCCGGACTGGTTTTTCGGATAAGGCCATGAATCGAGTGTTTCTGTTGATTGTCCGCGAATGACTGTTGCTGCAGGTACGGGAGGTGCTTGAATCTCCGTCTGACAGTCACCATCAGGACAGTTTTGTTTTCCCAGCTTCCGCTCGATTTTCTGTTGCTGTTTTTCTGCTTTTCGTTCTATGTGAGCAGCTTGTTTTACTTCCCGTTTCATTTGGTGTTCTTCCTGTCTGACTTCTTTCGCAGCCAGACGATCACTTTTGAACAACTGATCCAGAACGGTTTTTTTGGCGTGCCGCTCTTCGGTCAGTAAAGGGAGCCCCGGAGTGAATTCCTGTGAATGTGGAGAATACCAGGAAACCTGCATGCCAATGCGGGGGGGATAATAGGGGGAATAATCGGTGATCGCGCCGATGACCACCGCATCCACGTTTAGAATTTTGGCTAACTTGAGAACATCATCCGGGTTATTCATTTGCAGCTGATGTTCCACCATAGCGACTTCAGATACACCGAGTGGTAAAACCTGAAATCCGGGAACTTTCTGCAATTCGGCATAATAAGCGAGCGCGAAACGACGTCCGTCAACGTCTGATTCCTGGCTGAGATTGAAAAAAGGGACCAGTGCGACGGTTTTCAGCTTCGGATTGGGATTCGTGACAGAGGTACGCATGATGACGCACCCTGACAGGCTGGATAAACAAATTAGCAATGTAAAAATGCGAGTCAGCACCGAATGGTTCCCATTGGATAAAGCAGAATGAAACAATATCATCCCTATCGGCATAATCAGCAGGGTAACTTCAATGAGAAATCTTTTTGCAGTCTCCCCATATTTACATTTGGGGGAATCCCCTTCTATTTAAGAGTTGTGTCACCTTGGATATAGTTGCAGGTGACTATTTCCAGGCCCTGTATTGACTGCTAAGATGCACGAAATGTCTTAAGTTACGCCTTTTATGCTTTATAAATCTAATGAATTCACTGCCCCCTCAACCTGATCCTCGACCACCACTCTGCTATGGTTCATTGCAGCTGGAGTCTCGATATTTGCTGTCTCCCCTTGCCGGGTATACGAATTTACCCTTTCGGCGGATTGTGCGAGAAATCGGTGGTGTGGGACTAGGTACGACCGATTTGGTCAATGCGCGTGGATTGCTGGAAGGCAGTCACAAAACCCTGCAGTTAATTCAAACCTGTCCCGAAGATTCGCCTTTTGCGGTCCAGATCTTTGGGAGTGATGCGAAGCTGATGAGCGATGCAGCACAATTGCTGGAAGCACGTGGCGTCGATTCGATTGATATCAACATGGGCTGTCCCGTGAATCGGATTGTCAAAGGGGGAGCTGGCGCCAGCATGATGTGCCGTCCCGAAGACACTGTGTCGTTGGTCCAGTGTGTGGTGGAAGCGGTCAAGATCCCCGTCACGGTCAAAATGCGGCTGGGCTGGGATGAACAGAACCTGACTGCGCCCTTTTTTGCCAGAGAGTTTGAACAGGTCGGAGTGGTTGCGGTTGCCATTCATGGAAGAACACGCGAGCAGGGTTTTCGTGGTTCGGTCAATCATGATGGAATTCGGCAGGTGGTGGAAGCCGTCGAATCGATTCCGGTGATTGGCAATGGGGATGTGACATCAATTGCTGATGCGGATTTTATGCTGAGAACGACTGGTTGTGCAGGCGTTTCCATCGGCCGAGGTGCTCTGGCGAATCCCTGGATCTTTCGTCAACTGCTCCAGTGGGAGCAAACCGGACGATATGATCCTCCGGGTAACTTCGATGAACGGTTGGAGTTATTGTTACGGCAATTTCGTTATCTGCTGGAAATGACAACCGAAGAACGTGCACTTTCCATGTTTCGCAAAATGGGGCACTGGTATTTGAAGTCGATGCGAGTCAAACCGGCATTACGCCATGTATTTCAATGTGCGCAGAATTTGCAAGAGTTTGATGCAGCGATTCAGAAGATCGCAGCAGAAGGGCCGACCTCAGGTTCCCGGAGTGGCGTCTTGCCGGAGATGCATATTCCCGTTCCCGGCGGGCCTGTCGAACGCTGGTAGTCTCTTATGAGGGATCAGGTATCGGCGTCGAGTTCTTCGACGTATGTCGGATCTAATTCGATACGCAGCTTGCTGATTTTTCGTTCGTCGGATTCAAGAACATCAATCCGTAATTGCTGCCAGTTAAGAGAATCACCCGTTTGAGGTACTTTTCCCATTTGGGTAATCACAAATCCACCGATGGTGTCAAAGTCTTTTCCTTCAGGCAGATCGAAGTTGTATTGTTCATTGAGATCATCGATATGAACCCGTGCATCGACTTCCACAATGTTGTTGCCCTGATCGAAAATCATCTGCTCTTCTTCAGCATCGAATTCATCGACAATATCGCCAACAATTTCTTCGAGCACATCTTCCATCGTAACCAGGCCGGCAACTCCGCCATATTCATCGATGACGATTGCCATATGGACGTGTTCTTTCTGCATGGTTTCCAGTAACGAATCAATGCCCGTTGTTTCCGGAATATAGAACGGGGAGAACATCAGGGTTTGAATGGTTAGCTTTTCTGACGTATTGGAATTCTGATTTTCCTTCGAATAGTGTTTGAGCAGTTCTCGGGCATACAGAATTCCTACGATATCATCGGTTGATTCTCCAATCACAGGAATCCGTGAATGGCCAACGTCAATAAACTTCAAAAGTGCTTCGTCTAGAGTCGCGTCGACTGAGATGTATTCCATATCCATGCGCTGGGTCATGATGGCGGCGACATCTTCATCCTGAAGCTCCATCACACGCTGAATCATCTTACCGGCTTCGGATTCCAGAATTCCGCCACGCGCGCCTTCTTCAACCACAGAGAGGATTTCTTCACTGATATTAGCTTCCCGTCCATTCTTGTTTTCCTCTTTTCCTGCCAGGCGATGTGAAAATCCGTCAATTTTCCAGGAGAGCCAGATGACCGGAGTCAGGAATACAGGCAGCCAGCGCACGACGGGCCAGAATTTTTGCAGGAAGCGTTCCCCAGTGATTCGTGAAATGGTCCAGGGAACAGTCATCAGGAATATGATTCCTATGACCAGTGCCAGGAGCATTTGAAACGCGAATTGAATGGCGGTGGGAACGGAACTGAACTCAGTCGGATTGGGGATGTATTGTCTGGTCAGAATCACGGAAATCAGAATGACACCGGAAAAGTAGGTGAAATCTGCGGCCAGATGAATCGTCGGATGCGACTTCAGAATCTCACTGAATCGATCGGGTACGCCTGCATCGTTACAGAGCGTTTCTAAGCGACTTCGTGAGAAATCTCTTAAAGAAAAACCCAATACGCCTGCGAACAGGGTGAGTGCAGTTAAAACAGCAAATATCAGCGGGACCATAAATCTTACAAATTGACAAATTATTAGTGACGAAAAAGATTCGGTTGAGCACCGGAATCTACTTTAGTTTAACTGGAATAGACGAATACATGAATCTGAGAATGATACTATTTCGAATGATTTCTCACTCTTCTCTTCTGGGGATTTTCAGCCCCCAATGATCAAAAACCTGTTGTTCTCTCGCTCGCATCAGCTGTAGCTCGTCTTCTGACAGATCATCATAGCCACATAAATGCAATAAACCATGTACGACATACAGCAGAAGTTCGTTCTCAGCAGACCATTGATATTTTTCTGCTAAAGCGACTGCCATTTCAGCAGAGACAATCACCTCGCCTTCAAGGGTCTTGCCTGCGCCCCTGAGGTCAGGGATCTGTAACTCTGGATCTGTCTGACAATCCAGCAGAAAACTCAGAACATCCGTGTCGTAGTCATGCGCTAAATATTGTTGATTCAACTCGCGGACTGTGGGGTTATCAAAAATGGCGAGGCTGATGTCGGCCTGATTTACTTTTTCCGACTGTAAAAGGAAGCAAGCCGCTTCCTCTAGCTGTGCTTCATCGATCGAGATGTGATTCTGCGAGTTTTGAATTTTAATTTGGAACTGGTCAATGGTGTTCATGCAGTTGTTCTACCGGTGGTTATGCAGATCGCTCTTCCGGATATTTGATTCGGCCGTGATAGATTCCGATGAGAGATTTCACCAGGGTCTCTTCTACAATATTGATTTCACTTAAGGTTAAGGAGCACTCATTAAACTGCCCGTCCAACAGTCGCTTCATGACTAATGAATGTACCAGAGATTTGATACGTTTTGGTGTCGGATCACTCAGTGTACGGCTGGCACTTTCGACAGCGTCGGCCAGCATCATGACGCCTGCTTCTCTGGTTTGTGGTTTTGGTCCCGGATAGCGGAACGAAGATTCTTCGGCATCGGTTTTGTGGTCGGGGCTGAGATCGGCCTGTTTTTCTGCTTCCCGGAAAAAATATTCTACCAGCGTTGTGCCATGATGCTGTTCGATGAAATCGATAATGGGTTGCGGTAAATTGTGCTGACGCGCGAGGTCGACACCATCTTTCACGTGTCCGATGATAATCAACGTACTCATCGCAGGTGCCAGATTGTCATGCAGACTTTCGCTTCCGACAACCATATTTTCAATGAAGTATTGTGGCTTGAGCATTTTACCGATGTCGTGATAATAGGCGGCCACTCGCACCAGGAGACCGTTAGCACCAATTTTATCTGCAGCCGCTTCTCCGATGGTTGCCATCGAGATGGAGTGGTTATACGTACCCGGAGCACGGCGGACTAATTCCTGCAGCAAAGGATGCGAGACATTACTCATTTCCAGCAAACTAATGTCGGTCACGACTCCAAACAGAGATTCAATAAACGGCAGACTTCCAGCGACAAGATATCCCGCCGCCAGACACCACCCTGCCCCTTGCAGGCTTTCCCATAAAACCCGTTGATTAAAAAATCCGTTCGAGAGCTCCTGGCTGTGTATCAGGTTGATTCCCCAATAAACCAGGAAGTAAGTCAGCCCCATCCCAAATCCAAGTTTAATCAGAGTGGATCTGGATGAAACCGTGCCCAGGGAAGTAACGGCTACAGAGGAAACGCTCATCAGAACCACGAAGTGTCCCAGTGAGCCTCCTGTTGAGAGACAGAGCAATAGAGTCAGCGAAAGTGCTGTCAGGATGGCCATCATCTGGTCGTAGACAATGGCAAATACCATGACGGTTGCGATCAGCGGGAGCACTTCGGCACGCCAGGGGTCATAAGAAAGTAAACGCCCGAGGAAGACGGTTAAGATGATCACACTGGAATAAATGCTCAAGCTACTGACCGTTTTGGCCACCGCTTTTTTGTTACGCAGTAAGTGATAGCCATTCAATACGGCAAGAACAATCAGCATCAGAAAAATAATGGTGATGCGGGTCACTCGTTCATAGAGTGGAACCCGTTCTTCTTTGGCTTCGTATTCCGCTCGCAGTAATACGAGCTGTGTCTCATCAATAGCCTGTCCGGGGTCAACCAGAATGGTTCCGCGTTGGAAGGTGTCATAAATTTCATCGACCAGCATTCGGGCCTGTTTTCGTTCCTGCAGTGTTCTCGCGGAATCATAAACCAGAGTTGTCGGTGCCTGGAAATGAATCCAGTGTGAGAGAACTGCAGACATCGGGGCCAGTCGCGGGAATTGTTTCCACTCTCTGCCAATAGCTCCATTTTCAGATAACTGATTGGGCAGGCGGATATCAAACGTAGTTACAATTCGTCGTGAATCGGTATTTTCATTGATGATGGCAATCGCATCATCTGCACGAATCTGATTTTTGGTCAGATCATTCTCATTCACGATTCCATAAACCAGTAATGGAGAAATCAGTTTTTTGAAATCATCAATGAGTGCATCAATTTTTTTCGTATCATTGGAATCAGGGCTACTGACAAGTGATTTCAGTTCTGCAAATGTTTGTTCTGATTCTTCGGGAAACTGATCAATAAACTGCTCCAGCCGCCGGGATGAGGTTAACCCCAATTCCGCTCGGGAGTCTGCATTCAATTCATCCAGAGACTTGGCCTTCGCTATCGCGACCAGGTCTTCTCTGAGTAATAAGGGGAGTTTTTCGATCAACTCTGGCTGTTGTTTGAACGAATAAGGAACATCTGATTCTTTTTGCGTGCGTTGCCGGTCTGTCTCGATCGGGTTGGCAACCTTGAAAGTCGCGCTTGCCAGAATTCCATGTTCCTCGAACATGCCGAGACGGTATGGAAAAGGTGCTTTCCAGCTCTCAACAGCCACCATTAAAATGATGATGGTTAACAGACAAACACTCAGACGTGACAGAGTCCCTCGGTTGCTCAGTAATTCGCGCAGCTTCGAACTCAATTTGGAAGAATCTCGCAAACTGGCAGCAAGTGCCGTTCGGGATTTTTTGGAACCAAAAAAAGCCATGCAAACAACCTGAATTGATAGTGGATTTAGAACGAGGGAATGAAGCTGAGAATCAGAGACCCAGACCATCTTCGTTTTGGTAAGCTTTCACAATTTCGCCAACCAGTCTGTGTCTTACAATGTCTTCCGTTTTTAATTGGACCACTCCCACGCCTTTGATATTCCGTAAACGATTGATGGCATCAGTCATACCACAGGAAACATCGGGTGGTAAGTCGATTTGTGAAGTGTCTCCCGTGACCACAATTTGTGACCCCATGCCCATTCGGGTGAGAAACATTTTCATCTGAGTCACGGTCGTATTTTGCGCTTCGTCCATAATGATAAATGTATTATCCAGCGTCCGTCCCCGCATAAAAGCTAAAGGGACGACTTCCACGATATCATTTTCCATATAACGATGGACTTGATCGTAATCGAGCAGGCAGCCTAAAGCGTCCAACAGTGGTCTTAAAAACGGATTCACTTTCGCCAGCATATCACCGGGCAGAAATCCCAGTTTTTCCCCCGCTTCCACAGCAGGTCGTACCAAGACAATTTTCCGCACCTGCTCCGTTCGTAAGGCGTGAATTGCCATGGCGACTGCCAGAAACGTTTTACCACAGCCAGCAGGTCCTGTGCAAAAAACCAGGTCATGTTCGCCGATGGATTTTATGTAATCGGACTGCCCCGGTGTTCGCGGATGAACTTTTTTGGCTTTCTCGAAGAGATCAATTGAAGAGGGCGTGGCGATCGGGTTCTGTTTCGGTTTCTTGCTGACCGAGTTGCCGTTCGAAAGGGCAGTCTGTACCTGCTCGCTTTTGAGTTGGCCTGTACTTTCGACAATCGCTTTCAGTTCAGAGAAGATACGGAGTGATTTCTGGATTTGAGAATCATCGCCGATGATTCGAAGTTCATCTCCGCGATGAACGACATCCACGCCTAGTGCATCCTGAATTTGTCTGATGTGACAATCATGAGTCCCCAGTAAAACGGGAATCTGATCGGGATCAGCAAAGGAAAGAGTGGCTTCTGACATCAGAAATTCTACGTGCGCCTCCTGAAACAAGGAATCAATCAGTGATGAAAATGAAAATCATGACAGGTAAAATTGAATTTCGCTACGCTGAAATCAATGAAAACTTCAATATTAATGAGACTGAAATCCAAGAACGAATCCAGCCTACCTCTTTATCTTAATAAGTCTACTCCAGCAAATCGGGGAGAGAAAGGAGAGAGTTGGTCATTAAACAGATATTTATTGTAAAACGCTTGTATTAAAAGAGTTAGATTCAATGCTAAAAAACAGAGTTATGCGTGTTTTTGACGAGGAGTATCTGGAACCTTGATTTGTGGTCCTGAAGAGCCCTCGGTGGACAGATGGTAAATTACCCATTCTCTATAAGCGGAATTCTTTAAATGACCCGGCTGGCAATGTCAAGATCTAGCGTTTGGGTAATGCACCTGAGGGACCCTGCTCAGATACTGTCGATTGTATTGGTAATGCTCAAGAATAGACCGTAACCTGTTCGATGAATTGTTCATAGGATGCGGGATCAAACAGGTTTTCGAGTTGCGCTGCTGATTCTGTATTCCAGTAGGTATCAAAATCATACAGTTTCCTGCGGGAACTGATGCAATAAACGCGAAAAGGCCATTGGAAATGTACGAAACAAACTTTGGGTTCAAGGATCGACCCTTCACCGTTTCACCCTCCCCTGCTTGTTTTTATCAAGCGACCGAGCATCAGAATGTGCTCGATGAGCTATTGGTCAGTATTTCGAGTTTGAATGGAATCACAATACTCACGGGAGAAGCGGGAACCGGTAAAACTGCGATTTGCCGACAATTAATCTCACAACTGGAAGAACAGTTTCAAATTCAATTTGTTGAACACTGTAACTTCCCAACTGTCAGAGCGTTACTGCAGACGCTACTGTATAGTTTAACAGACTGTTATGAAAAGGTCAGCGAGCAGGAACTGCGACTGGCACTGTCTGCGGAAATCCGTTCATCATTTCTGGCTCATGGACAACCCCTGCTGTTGATTGTGGATGAGGCACATCTTTTACCAGTTTCCTTTTTGGAAGAATTACGGGTTCTTTCCGATATTTCTTTCGATGGCAAGCCAGCGCTGCAGTTAATGCTCTGCGGTCAGACTGCACTGGAAGAGACATTGGTTCAGTCTGCACTTTCGTCATTAAACCAACGGATCGGTTGCCAGGCTTATTTAGACCGGATGACCCGGCTGGAATCGGAAGAATATATTGCATACCGAATTCAGCGTGTGGCGACTGAGGAACGCGAGTATTTTACCGAAGAGGCAGTCAAATTCATCACCCAGGTGAGTGACGGATTGCCGCGGTGTCTGAATCAGATCTGCGATCATAGTTTGATGTTGGCCTACTTACAGGATTCACCCGTCGTCGATGAGGCCATCACGCGTGAAGCGTTTACAGATCTTCAGCAACTGCCACTGCATTGGAATGATCCCCTGCCTGCCCGCTCCCCTCTGGAAGAGATGCGTGAATCTGAACCAGTTGAAAAAATTGATCAGATGCTCAATGAAGAAGAGACGGCTACAGATTATGACATCGATACATCAATGGAAGATCAATTGAACGAACTGGCTAGCACACCTTCGAGTGAAACTGAGTCTGCTACAGATGATTTCGACTGGGATTCGTCTGATTTACTCTCGCTCGGAGACGATATTGAAGCAATCGAAATCGGAGATAGTTCTGAAGAAAATGAGGTCTGTGAAACAGAAGTAATCGCGTCAGAGTCCGAACCAGAGCTCGAACCAGCGATGCCGCCTCTATCTATTGCAGAAACCTTCACTGAAGTGGTACACAACGACTCAACCAGCTCTGAACAAGTGAGTTCTTTCGAAATCACAGATGGATTTGTCGAGATTGTTGATCGCTATGCCGCCATTGATGCGGGCGTTGATCCAGCGACACTTCCTCAGGAAACGCTCTCTGAAACAGACGTGATGAGTTCGTCACTGCGATTGCAGCCGCCCCCGTTTCGTGCTGCGGTGCCACAGCAAGATCTCAGCTCAAAACAGAGTATTGCCCCACCAGTACAACCTGCAGTAGCGGTACAATCTTCTGAGACAGACAAGCTTGAGTCGAGTTCAGATGTGGAATCAAATCCGATCGTCTTTGAAGAAAGTCAGTTGAAACGATTGGAGCCAAACGTATTCCAGGCTTTGGCGGATGAAATCTCACAGGACGATGGTTCATTTGAAGAACTATTGGCCGCTCAGGTTTATGAAGTTTGCTCGGAGACGCGCAGAGGGCTCTTAAACGCACTGAATGAGATTCGGAATTATTCAGAATCCCAGGAAACGGAGGCAGTCGAAGAGGAACCCGTTGCTTACGATATGGTGGAACCCGAATTTGAACCGCCGTCAGGGACTTCGTTTCGGTTAGACTCACAAACCGAACAGGGAACCCAAAACGCAGCAACCTCTCATCTCAAAGGACCTGCTCTCGGGAGATATAAGAATCTGTTCACTCGGTTGCGTCGAAAACAGGATTCGCTCTAGCCTGAATACAGGTTTATTGCAACGTCTCCCGGACCAATTGGACCGAGTAGAATTGAATGAGAGATGCGATGGTTCAAAGGAAATCGCATTGGAACCAACAACTCTACAACAAGCGTTAGTTCCCTAAGCATCATAACTCCTACCAGTCGATCAACTGGTGGGTCTGTTCTGACCGTTCGCCATATTTTCAGCATGATCGACTCAAGTGTGATGCCGGCAGTGGTATCTCCGCGCACTAAGCCCATCTATTGAAATTTTGATTTTCTGTTAAAGAATTTCGCCCGATACGCTTTATTACACAGCGTACTATTCGAGGCGAGGTTCAAATGCATCAAGATAAAAAAGTTGGTTTAGCTCTAGCGTTATTGGTTATAGGTTTTGTGGGTGCGTTCTGTCTCCGGCAGGATCGGAATACGACTGTCGAGATTCCGGAGTTGAATGATCCGCATTATTTAGATGAGCAGATTGCCGACAAGGACCGCACTCCTTATTTTGGCACTCAAAGCAATGAAAAAGCGAATACCCAGTTGGGCAATGCGCAGACCCTGACAGGACTTACTGACGAGCAGCCATCGTCTGGTTCGAAGGTCGCTATGCCTACGATTTCACATTCCACCCCTGTTTCTCCAATGGATCCTAACGCTTCGAAGGCAGAGCGTTGGGGGAAGATGCCTGATTTTCTCAAAGAGATTGACCTTCCTCAGGAACAATTTACGAGTTCAGAACTGACGGACTCTGTCTTTGAGCCTAACCCGAAACAACCTCAAGATGAGTCAACTTCTCAAGGGACAACGCTCAGTCCTATTCAGCCTCGCACGGAATCGGTCAAGCCAGAACACAATAATGCCTGGGAAGTCAATCCGGCGCAGCAAAAGACGCAGCCAACGCGGCCTGAACAGAGACAGGCTCCCCAAATTCGGATTCATACCGTCAAATCAGGTGAAACGTTATCTGAAATTTCAATTCGCTATCTGGGAACCAGTCGCAGATACAAAGAGATTTATGACCTGAATCGTGATCGTCTACGAAGTCCCAATGATATTCGAGAGGGAATGAAGTTGCGGATTCCCGTGAATCAGTCATCGGGAGCGACACCCCAATCAGCGAACAGACAATCTTCCACAGGAACTTCTGCCAGAGCCGGAAAACGGACGATCGGGCAAATGGTCTCTCAGCCGACTTTGAAATCGAGGTCTTCCGCGGGGGCTTCCCCGGGAGCTTCCCCGGGAGCTTCCACAGTTCAGTTTGAAGGCTTGATTGAATCGTTGTCAAATGCTCCAGATCAGAGCTCACTCAAAGATCTGGATCATAAAAAAACAATGCAACAGTTTGAGAACACGCTGAAATCCGGCAATATGCTTGATGGGGAAAATGGGACAAAATCCATCCCTAAAAACTACCGTAAATTTATTCCGGTTCCCCGTTCGCCGCTAGGCTCTCAAACCAGAAACTCCAGATCCGGGAAATCGCTCTCACAGGTTCAGCCAGAGAATGTAGACCAGATTGTGGAAGAGCTTTTTGATAAACTTTCCGATTCACCACAGCAGTCCACGGGGACGGCAAAAGTGAAAACTTATACGATTAAAAAAGGCGATACGCTTGAATCCATCGCCGTTCGTATTTATGGAAAGCGGTCGGCAGCATTTCAGATCTATCAGAAGAATAGTGATCTGTTGAAAAGTGCGAATTATATTCGGCCGGGAATGAAACTCGAGTTGCCTTAGGCTGGTTTCAGGTTTCAATGCGTGTGCTGATAAGAAGCGCGCCTGGCTAATTCAAAGGCAGAGAGAGCCCATCGAACGCCAGTTCAATATGGTCTGGCAAGCTGGCGTTAATTTCTTCATGTTCCAGCGAATGCGAAATGTGTGTGAAATAAGCACGCTTCGGCTTGACGCGATCCACCACTGCCAGGCTCTGTTCCAGATTGAAATGCGTGGGGTGCGGTTTGATCCGCAGCGCATCAAGGATCAGGACATCCAGACCTTCCAGATGCTGCCAGCTTTCCGGTGGGATCTCGCTGACATCCGTGCAAAACGCGATATTGTTGATGCGATATCCTAAGATGGGGAGTGTGCCGTGCATCAGCCGAATGGGTTGAATTCGGAGACCGAGTAATTCAAAGGCTTCCAGGCTCACTCGAGTAAAATCAAGCCGCGGACGGGCCATGTGGTGTTGATTATGTATGGGGTCTTCAAACGCATAGTTAAACGAGCGGCGGATTTGTTCTTCGACAATTTCCTCGCAGTGCAGCGTGATCGGTTTTTCTAATCGATACCCACTGATTCGCACATCGTCCAAGCCAAAGAGATGGTCTGCATGACTATGAGTATAAAGCACGGCATGCACCCAGGGAATGTGTTCTCGCAGCAATTGCAGTCGGAGTTCGGGGGGCGTGTCAATTAAAAAACCCCCATCAGGGGCGCCGACATAGACCGAAGTGCGTCCCCGCTGGTTTTTGGGATTGGTCGACGTACAGACGTGACAATCACAGCCGATAATCGGAATTCCTACGCTGGTTCCCGTTCCGAGTGTGATGAATTCACCGAGGCGTTGTGAGATTAGATTTGAATCCTGTTGCATTACTCTGAGATCACTTTTGAAGTGGCACTGATCAGCTCACACCACAATATTCGCTCACGCCATCTGCGGTTACAACCAGCAATTGATTTGTTAACGGGTGGTCCATAGTTAAATAGTCACTGGCAATATTATGCTGGATTTTTTCAATCACATGTGATTCACTTAAGCTGATCGCAAGCAGAAAATCACGGTTCGGAACTCCAGCCAAAAACTCGCTTCCCAAAAAACGGCGGGCCTGCTGATGGAATGACGGGCTTAGAACCTGAGATGCATTATAGGCATCCGGCCTACTTTGTATAATCATGTTCGGGCCCTCTTCTTTCGACATGCAGATCAGCTCAATTTGATTATGATCAAAATAGCGGTCCAGATTATTCAGTGCTATCTGATGGAGCTGATCTTGATCGATGTTCCATTTTCTGAGCAGCTTTTCATGAATATACCAATATGCGTTCGATTCGTCGACCACATACAGGATGGCTAAATTGGCAATCCAGGATTCACCCACAAAATTCGGAAAATTATTTTCCCAGGATTCCCGTGATAACAGGATCGGCATGATTCGGTCTTGAATCTGCGATAATTCCGGTTCTGTCTGGGCATCACCCCATTCATTAATCTGCAGTATCGTGACCAGCGCCGTTGTGATCTGTTTCTGAAAACTTTCGGGAGTCGTCAGATAAGCACGGTAGAAATTTGTCAGGTTCATCTCAGATTCACCAAATTTTAACCGAAATCCGGGTAGGATCTGAGAAGTGATCAGAGGGAATTTCTTTTGAGCCAGGTCCAGCACTTCGTTTGCAAACAGCTCCGGTGGATTTGCTGGATTCAGAGAGAGCTGAATGGAGTGCAGAATCACCTGGACTGCTTCAAAAAAATCTTCAGAGTGATGTGGATCATAGAAAAACGTAACCACCATCTGGATCGAACGTTCTCTGATCAACCACAGATTCCAGGAGTGCCAGCTTTTTTGAAAACCGGGTAGAGATGCCAGTAGGCCTTTCCACCAGGATGCGTTTTTTTGAATGATTGCTTCACCAGAATAACCAATCGATTCATGCTCAATGGCGAGAGGCCCGCGACTCTGAATATTTCGATGTTTGACAAACAGCTGGTCGAAATCAATTTCCAGGTTCGACTCGGAATTCGTGTTTGGTGGTACCGATTTCCAATGGCAACTAATGGTCAATGTCGCATTTCCATCCGGAGGGCTGAGCTGGAGAATTCCCTCTTTTTCGTCCTTGACCCAATTGGAAGGATACGAGAGTGAATACCAGTTTGCAGGTCCGGTGTAGTTGGCCCATTGATCAAAATGCAATTCAGACAAAAAATCACCACCAGCACAAGAAATGATTCTGATTCATGAATAAGGGGAAACCAATCAAGGTTTGCATTTCACCATATTCGCACGGCGTCTCATCGAGTCTTTATAGTAGACGATTTCCAGAAGCAACTCTATCTGAAAAAATGAGATACTTTGTTGAGCCGGACTGCTGTTTATCTAAGCAGCAAATTGCCCTACGGGAGGGCAATGAAAGGATAAACAGGACCGGCCAGGTTCTTGAAGATATTTAATTGATGTTGTAAGTGCTTTTGTTGCAGCGTCTTACGGTATTCTTCTCAAGAACGGGCATTTTCTGGTACGACGTTTGCTTTTGATATATTTCCAGATGAGAACGCAAAACAATGTTCTTAATCTGAAACAAGCTTCACCAAAGGATACGCTGCTGGGGAGTATAGCCGAACTTTCCCTTGTTGGGACTGTTTGGGCGAGCGCCTATACACTCAGCGGCGTCCTTTTTTTATATCTTGAGCAGCAAAGCTCAAGACTGGAAACCATCATAAAATGATGCGATGGCTTTTTCCAGTCTTTTATACTGAGAAATCTTTATTGAGAAATCTTTATTTCTCTCTCTCAACGCCTGTGAAGTGACTGCTTTATTTCTGTTCTGGTTTCTTTTTCGTTGGAACCGGCTTCATGATCAGCAGGCCCAGCGGTGGCAAATTCAGCATGATACTATGGTCCAGACCATGGCTTTTGATCTTTTCGCTGTAGACGCCCCCTGCATTCCCGATATTTGAACCACCGTAGATCTCGGCGTCGCTATTGATGATTTCGTTATAGAACCCGGCTTTCGGAACGCCAATCCGATAGCCGTCCCGCGGGACGGGAGTGAAGTTCGCGATCACTATTACGTGTTCTTTGCTATCAGCGGAAATTCTTTGGTAGGCAAACACACTGTTTTTTGAATCGTCGCATTGGATCCATGAAAAACCGGCCGAATCGAAATCGGTTTCGTAGAGCGATTTCTCAGAGCGGTACAGATAATTCAGGTCACCAATCAAACGCCGGATACCATCATGGTTATCATGGCCGATCAATTTCCAGTCGATTTCACTATCGTGGTCCCATTCGTGCCATTGCGCTAATTCGCCTCCCATAAACAGCAGTTTTTTTCCAGGCATGGTGTATTGATAACCATACAGTAACCGCAGATTCGCAAACTGCTGCCACAGATCACCGGGCATTTGAGAAAGCAATGAACGCTTGCCATGCACGACTTCATCATGGGATAACGGCAAGACGAAGTTTTCTGTGAATGCATAGATCATTCTAAAGGAGAGCTCGCCCTGGTGATGCGAGCGGTAAATCGGATCGAAATGCATATAACGGAGCGTATCATTCATCCACCCCATATCCCATTTCATATTGAAACCCAGGCCTCCATTGTAGACTGGGTGTGAGACGCCGCCCCAGGAAGTCGATTCTTCCGCAATCGTCAGGATTCCGGGATATTCTCCATGCAGGCTGGTGTTCGCGTCTTTCAGGAACTGAATCGCTTCCAGGTTTTCCCGTCCTCCACTTGCGTTCGGTATCCATTCTCCTTCTTCGCGTGAATAATCCAGATAGAGCATCGAGGCAACGGCATCAACTCTCAGCCCATCGAAGTGATATTTATCAACCCAGAAATGGGCACTCGACAGCAGGAAGTCACGAATTTCATTGCGACCGTAATTGAAGATGTAGGTACCCCAATCCGGGTGAAATCCTTTACGGGGGTCTTCGTGCTCGTACAGGCAGGTCCCATCAAAGCGGCCCAGGGAGTGACCATCAGTGGGAAAATGGCCGGGAACCCAGTCGAATAGGACGCCGATCTCTGCCTGATGGCAGTAGTCGATGAAATACATCAGATCATGGGGAGTTCCAAAGCGGCTGGTGGGTGCAAAATAACCCGTCGTCTGATAACCCCAGGAACCATCAAAAGGATGTTCTGTCACAGGCATCAATTGAATATGGGTATATCCCATCTGTTTCACATACTCGACCAGCTGTTTCGCTAACTCACGGTAGGTAAAGAACTGGCGTCCATCTTTAGGACGCTTCCAGGAACCAAGGTGCACTTCATAAATCGCGATTGGCTGATCATGCCAGTTGATTTCTTTCCGTTTGTCTATCCATTCGGAATCCTGCCAGGGAAAATTCTCTAGATTGTAAACGATGGATGCCGTCTTGGGACGCAGTTCCGAGTAGAACGCGTACGGATCGCTTTTCTGAAAAAACTCACCGTTCTGCCCGCGCAGACTGAATTTGTAGGCATCCCCTTCGGAGATTTCCGGAACAAAGCCGGACCAGACACCCGCATCACTGGAATCCAGTTGACTTTCACCGTGTTTCCAGTGGTTTTTGTCAAAAATGACACATACATCTTCTGCATTGGGGGCCCAGACAGCAAATCGAGTTCCCTTGATACCGTTGACTTCGTCAGGGTGTGCTCCCATTGATTTATACATAGTACAGTGCATTCCAGTCTTTAGTGCATGAAGTTCTGCGGGTGAAAATAAAGGTTGTCTGGCTTGGGGCTTTTTGCGCCGCTGCTTATCGCGCCGCTGTTTTTCGCGCCAGGGGGCCATCTGTCGATTTTGGTTTGGTTCAAAGTGAGAGGATTGGCCCATCGAAGTTTATATTTCACCGTCAATTTATCTGATTCCAGATTGGATTCAACGAAGCCTGGCAGGCCTGATCTTGTCCTGCCGGAGTTGAATCATTCTGGAAACGCTACAATCAACCTGAGTTCGAGCTACAGGCTGGCAAACCATTATAATCAGTAAGCCCATTATAACTAAATTCGACCAGATTGTTACTCTTCCTTAATGCGGTTTTTCAGCTACGAAAAGTTCATACAGACCGGTCACGATTTCGCTGATCTGGAGAGACAATTGTTAAGCTATTCCAGTTGTGATGAATATCGTGACTGGGTAATCGGCGGCGATCAAGCTGGATAAAGCACTCAGTGAGCCCGCAACATGGTTGAAATACCGAATTCCGGCAACCTTTGCTCAAGTGGTATCGTCTATTGCAAACTATAATAGAAGCACATCGATCATTGTATATCACTTCTTCTCTTTCGGATTCCGGCCTGAAACATTTGGCTGGTTCGATGAAGGTCTTGTTTTGTCTATTCACCGTAATGCGCTGTTAATCGCAGGACCATTCGTTCTGATGACAGGCTTTTACTTTCTGGTCTTCTCGGGGACTCAGGAAGGACGCGCCTCATCGAACGCGGTCCGTCTCAGCGCACCGGAAATATTCAAATCAGCGCCAGAGATCAAATCACTGCAGCCGCAAATCCAATTGCAGGCCGAATGTGAGACGCAGGCAAAAGTGATTCAGCAACGAATTTCGATTCCCACCAATGTACTGGTCAAAGCGCCTTACATTCTGATTGGGGATTATGAAACCCAGACGCTGGAGGCGCTGCATCGAAAAGCAATTCAGCCGACCGAGTATGCCTTAAATGTTTCCTACTTCGATTCACAGCCAGATCGCCCGATTACGATCATCGTGCTTTCCAGTCAGGAACGCTATCAGCAGGTCGCCTATGATCTCGATCGAAGAAAAACCGGCTCTTATTATGGTTATTTTCAGTCTGACGAAATGCGAATCGTCCTTAACCTGGCGACGGGGGGCGGGACATTGGGGCACGAGTTGACTCACGCTCTGGCGCAGATCGATTATCCTGATATGCCGGAATGGTTTGATGAAGGCCTGGCTTCACTACACGAACAGTGTGAATTTTCAGAAGCAGGAAATCAACTGGTTGGCATTTCCAACTGGCGGTCTCAAATTTTACTGTCAGCTCTAGACCGAAATCAGCTGCCTGGCTTAGAGACACTGGTTCAGCAGATCAGAATCAAAACCGACCGGGAAGCATTGACCTATGCTTATGCACGCTACTTCTGCCTGTATCTGCAAGAGAAGCGCCTGCTCTCTCCCTTTTATCGGAAACTGCGCACGAACAGCGAATTCGACGAAACCGGACAGCGTACATTGCAGCAGTTGCTGAATGTGAAGGACCTCTCCGAAGTCGATCCCGATTTCCAACAGTGGTTAGTTGGCTTTCGCGTCAAGTAGAATCCGTAAATGCATCAGTCGATGATTCGCGACTGCTTTTCACTACGAAAACAGAGTTCTCTGAAATAAAGCCGCTTTCAAGCATTCTCTGCGATTCTGCTGCCTCCTATAATTGCCTCACTGATATCGATCTGTTCATTTTGCCCATGGTGATTTTTCTCTATGAATAACTCTCAATTACGTGTCTGCAGTTTTGAAAGCCGTAAAAGCGATGCGATGCGCGCTCTGATTGAACGAAATCAGGGGCTGCCGACGCTCGTCCATTCCATGGATGAAATTCCGCTGGAAAACAATGAACAGGTAAAATTGTTCTGCGAAAAACTGTTTCAAAATGAAATCGATGTGATGGTCTTTATGACGGGGGTCGGTGCGACCGCACTGCTCGATGCAGTGGAACTCTATTTCCCGCGCGAACCGTTTCTGGAAGCCCTTAAAAAAATCATCGTCACCGTCCGCGGCCCGAAACCGACGGTCGTCCTGCGAAACTGGAATGTCCCAATTCACCATACCGCTCCTGAGCCGAATACCTGGCATGAAATTATTTCTATCTGGGATGACAAAAAATTTTCGGTCACAGGCAAGCATGTGGCCGTTCAGGAATATGGAAAACCGGTCCAGGAGTTCTACGATGAACTCCGCAAACGAGGGGCACAGGTGCTCCCGATTACCGTTTACCGCTGGGCTTTACCGGAAGACACCAGCGGCTTAAGAGACGCGATTCACTCTACCATTCAAAATGAATTCGACGTGCTGATGTTTACCAGCGCTCAGCAGATCGCACATGTCCTGCAGATCGCGGAAGAAGAAAAGGTGAAAGACGACTGGCTGCAGGCGGCTGCAAAAATCATGATCGCTTCAGTCGGTCCTGCCTGTTCGGAAGCAATACAGCAGGCCGGGCTTCCCCTCGATTTTGAATCCAGTCCTCCCAAAATGGGGCCGCTTGTCAAAGATGCCCTCCAGGCCGCACCGGAAATTCTCGCGAAAAAACGGTAAGTCTTTCTCCCGAATCAGGTTGTTTCCGGGAAACCGGCTCCCTCAGAATTTCAGTCCACCTGGATACCTGCTAAAATAACCTGCCTATCGAACAAACACCAAAATCGTACTTGAAAGAGCTGATAATGAATTCTCAAGTGGCTGAAAACGCCAGCTATCAGAATAGTCGTTTTATGAAAGCAGTCCGCCGCGAACCCGTGGATACCACACCGATCTGGATCATGCGACAGGCGGGCCGCTATCTTCCCGAATACATGGCCGTCCGAAGCAAGACGACGTTCATTGAACTCTGTAAAACCCCTGCTCTGGCTGCGGAAGTCACGCTCACCGCACAGAGCGTGCTCGGCGTTGATGCCGCGATTCTTTTCGCCGATCTTTTGCCGATCCTGGAACCGATGGGCCTTGATCTCGAATATCTGAAAGGGGAAGGCCCTGTCATTCATAATCCGATTCTGGATTCCTCTCAAGTCGATCGACTGACTGACATCGCCGATATGAATTGTCTGGAGTTTGTCTTTGATGCCGTCAAACTGATTCGTGCTGATTTACCCGCCGACATCCCCCTGCTCGGCTTCGCCGGCTGCCCGTTTACGCTGGCCAGCTACGCCATTGAAGGAGGCAGTTCCAAAAACTACCGCCGCACCAAACAGATGATGTATAACGACCCCGGTGCCTGGAAGGTGTTGATGAATCGCTTCGTTGATAATCTGATTGTCTATCTGCAGCGGCAGATTGCAGCCGGCTGTCAGGCCGTGCAAATCTTTGATAGCTGGGCCGGTTGCCTTTCTCCGGAAGACTATCAGCAGTACGTGCAACCCTACACGGCAAGACTCGTCGCAGGAGTTCAGGACCATGCTCCGGTGATTAACTTCCTTACCGGAAATCCCGCGTTGATTCCTCTGCAGAAACAGACGGGCGGCCAGGTGTTTGGCCTCGACTGGCGGATTAACCTTGCCGATGCCTGGGAGATTCTAGGTCCCGATGTCGCCGTTCAGGGAAACCTTGATCCGATTGCCCTCTATGCAGATATTCCTGTGCTGAAACAAAAAGCGAAGTCCGTTCTTGATGCCGCCGCCGGTCGCAACGGACACATTTTCAATCTCGGTCATGGCGTGATGCCCGATATGAATCCCGATAATGTGAAAGCCCTCGTTGAAATCGTGCACGAACTGGGAAGCCGGTAATA